>JACCEE010489606.1_pt1 | contig 96024 bp, 92 predicted proteins | sample 7449931 | NCBI WGS metagenome assembly JACCEE01 (sample SAMN15323457, study PRJNA562643) | freshwater metagenome | isolation source: river surface water | place: USA:Blue River Watershed | collected 2017-08-19
ATCTGGACGTCTGGATGGTTGCCCCCAAGGCTCCGGGCCACACCGTGCGCAGCACCTACACCCAGGGTGGCGGCGTGCCCCACCTGGTGGCCGTGCACCAGGACAAGAGCGGCAAGGCCGGCATCATCGAGACCAACTTCAAGGAAGAGACCGAGACCGACCTGTTCGGCGAGCAGGCCGTGCTGTGCGGCGGCGCTGTCGAGCTGATCAAGATGGGCTACGAGACCCTGGTGGAAGCCGGCTACGCCCCCGAGATGGCCTACTTCGAGTGTCTGCACGAGCTGAAACTCATCGTGGACCTGATCTACGAAGGCGGCATTGCCAACATGAACTACTCGATCTCCAACAACGCGGAGTTCGGCGAGTACGTGACCGGCCCCGAAGTGATCAACGACGAGTCCCGCAAGGCCATGCGCAACGCTTTGAAGCGCATCCAGAATGGTGACTACGCCAAGATGTTCATCCAGGAAGGCCGTCTGAACTACCCGAGCATGACGGCCCGTCGCCGCAACACCGCCGACCACAGCATCGAAGTGGTGGGTGGCAAGCTGCGCGCCATGATGCCCTGGATCGCCAAGAACAAGCTGGTCGACCAGACCCGCAACTGATCTTCCGGTATCGCCCGCAAAAAGGCCACTTCGGTGGCCTTTTTTGTTTGAGGGCAGCATGGCATACACTCGTTCAATGCCGCAATGCGCGGCCTCAACCAAGGCAAACCGATGGACAACGATTTCGAAGCAGACCACGGGCAGAGCGCAGCGCCGCGCAAACCCCGCAAGGGCATTTACATCCTGCCCAACCTGTTCACGCTGGCAGCATTGTTCGGTGGCTTCTACGCCATCGTGATGGCCATGAATCAGCGTTTTGACATGGCCGCTGTGGGCGTGTTTTGTGCCATGGTGCTCGACAGTCTGGATGGGCGGGTGGCCCGCATGACCAACACCCAAAGCGCATTCGGCGAGCAGATGGACTCGCTTGCCGACATGGTTTCTTTTGGCGCGGCTCCCGCCCTGATCGCTTACGAATGGGCACTCAAGGGGCTGGGTCGCTGGGGCTGGATTGCGGCGTTTGTGTATTGCGCCTGCGCTGCGCTGCGCCTGGCGCGTTTCAATGTCAACACCGCGGTGGTGGACAAACGGTTCTTTCAGGGCCTGCCTTCTCCGGCTGCGGCGGCATTGGTGACCGGCTACATCTGGATCATGACCGAAGCCGAATTGGCTGGCTCCAGCCAAGCCTGGCCTATGTTCGCGCTGGCGTTGTACGCTGGTCTGACCATGGTCACCAATGTGCCTTTCTACAGCGGCAAGGATGTTCACTTTAAAAAGAGTGTGCCGTTTGCTGTGGTGGTGCTGATTGCCTTGGCGATTGCGATCATCAATATCCATCCGCCGGCTGTGCTGTTTGGCCTGTTTGTGGTTTATGGCCTGAGCGGCTATGCGCTCTATGCCCTGCGCAAATTCCGAGGCGAGCCTACCAGCATGATCAGCACCTCGACCGATGAGCCGGACGAGCGGGGTTTGCACCAGTAAGCCCACAGGCTACTTGGCTGTTTTTCTGTGCTACAGTAGTTTGCATGAACCGCATTGCACTGTCCCTACTACTCGCGCCCCACGGGCGGGATCTGTAGCGCACGCGCACATTTTCCGAAAGGCCCGTATGCACCCGCAGCGGGCCTTTTGCTTTGATGTGTTTCACAAGCTGCGGTTGAAAATCCTGGAGTAAACATGGCTGCTGACAAACTCATCATTTTTGATACCACTTTGCGCGATGGCGAACAGTCGCCCGGCGCGTCCATGACCCGCGATGAAAAACTGCGCATCGCCCGTCAACTGGAGCGCCTGCGCGTCGACGTGATCGAAGCCGGTTTTGCCGCCAGCTCCAATGGCGATTTCGAGGCGGTGCAAAGCATTGCCAACGCCATCAAGGACTCCACAGTCTGCTCGCTCTCGCGTGCCAACGACCGTGACATCGCTCGTGCTGCCGAAGCGCTCAAAGGTGCCAACAGTGGCCGCATCCACACCTTCATCGCCACCTCTCCGCTGCACATGGAGAAAAAGCTGCGCATGACGCCCGAACAGGTGCTCGAGCAGTCCATCCAGGCGGTGCGTTTTGCACGCAACCAGTGTGCCGACATCGAGTTCAGTGCCGAAGACGGTTACCGCAGCGAAATCGACTTTCTGGCCCGGGTGGTGGAAGCGGTCATCAAAGAAGGTGCGCGCACCATCAACATCCCCGACACGGTGGGTTACGCCATTCCCGAGCTGTATGGCAACTTCATCAAGACCCTGCGTGAAAAAGTGCCCAACTCGGACCAAGCCATCTGGTCGGTGCATTGCCACAATGACCTGGGCATGGCGGTGGCCAACTCGCTCGCGGGTGTGAAGATCGGCGGTGCCCGTCAGATCGAATGCACGATCAACGGTCTGGGCGAGCGCGCTGGCAACTGCTCGCTTGAGGAGGTGGTCATGGCCATCAAGACGCGCCGCGACTACTTTGGTCTGGACGTGGGCATCGACACGCAGCACATCGTGTCCGCCAGCCGCATGGTCAGTCAAACCACTGGCTTTGTGGTGCAGCCGAACAAGGCCGTGGTGGGTGCCAACGCCTTTGCACACGCCTCGGGCATCCACCAGGACGGCGTGCTGAAGGCGCGCGACACCTACGAAATCATGCGTGCCGAAGATGTGGGCTGGAGCGCCAACAAGATCGTGGCGGGCAAGCTCTCCGGCCGCAACGCCTTCAAGCAGCGCTTGCAGGAGCTGGGCGTCGAACTCGAAAGCGAGGCCGAGATCATCCAGGCCTTTGCCCGTTTCAAGGAGTTGGCCGATCGCAAGAGCGAGATCTTTGACGAAGACATCCTGGCATTGGTGAGCGATGAAGCTGCTGCCAACGAGAAAGAGCAGTACGGCTTTGTCTCGCTGGCCCAGCACAGCGAAACCGGTGAGCAGCCCCAGGCCAGCATCGTTTTCACGGTCGATGGCAAAGAGGTCAAAAGCAGCGCCACGGGAAACGGCCCGGTGGACGCATCCCTCAAAGCCATCGAGGCCCACGTGAAAAGCGGTGCCGAAATGGTGCTGTATTCGGTCAATGCCATCAGTGGTTCGACCGAAAGCCAAGGTGAAGTCACGGTCCGTTTGCAAAACAGCGGTCGTGTGGTCAACGGCGTTGGCGCCGATCCGGACATCATCGTGGCATCGACCAAGGCATACCTGAGTGCTCTGAACAAGCTGCACAGCAAGGCCGACCGGGTGGCAGCACAAGGGTGAGCCAGGTCTGAAAATTGACTTGGTGTGGCGCTTGAATGAAGTTGCGCAAGTGTTTGATCTTGTGTAGATTTTTCAAACCATGTACACTGTTAAAAGTTTTTGAAATTTATCGATTCCGAATGCCTGCTAACAGTTTTGCCAAATTTTTGAATGTTGTCTCCAGGCATCTGATGGGCGGGCTCGTCTGTGTCGGTTTAGCCACGGCGCCCCAAGCTTGGGGTGCCGACGCTGCGCCAAAGCGGGCGGCCGTCACCATCAAAAAGAAAGCGGGTGCCAACAAGTCGCAGCGCGTAGCCGGCAGCGCCAAGACGGTCGCCAAAGTGGCGGCTGCAGCCGCCGTGACGCGTTCCTCTTTCGGTCAAAAAGCGGGTTTGCACGGTACCAGTGATCCGCTCGATTTGCGCTCCAGCGTGGCCTTGGTGATCGACCAGGAGACCAATGAGGTCTTGCTGCGCAAGAACGACCAAGCCGTGCTGCCCATCGCCTCGCTGACCAAACTGATGACGGGCCTGGTCATCTCCGATGCTCACCTGAACATGTCCGAGATGATCACCATCACCCAGGACGACGTGGACACTGAAAAAGGCAGCAGCTCGCGCCTTGCCGTGGGATCTACTCTGTCGCGCGGCGACATGCTGCATCTGGCCTTGATGTCCAGTGAGAACCGCGCTGCTCATGCGCTGGGTCGCACCTTCCCGGGCGGGCTGGATGCGTTTGTGGGCCGCATGAACGCCCGTGCCCATCAATTGGGCATGCACGACACCCGCTATGTGGAGCCCACAGGTTTGTCCAGCCGCAACCAATCCAGTGCGCACGATCTGGCAACGCTGGTGGCGGCCGCGTACAAAGAGCCGGTGTTGCGAGAACTTTCTACATCGCCCGGTCGTGAAGTTGAGGTGGGGCGCCGCACCCTGCAATACAACAACACCAACCGTCTGGTCAAAAGCCCCCAGTGGGACATTGGCCTGCAAAAGACGGGCTATATCTCCGAAGCAGGCCAGTGCCTGGTCATGCAAGCCCAAATTTCTGGCCGCAAGCTGATCATGGTGTTTCTGGACTCAGCCGGAAAACTCAGTCGCATAGCCGACGCCGAGCGCGTGCGTCGCTGGATCGAGCACTCGGGTCGCTCGACCACGGCCGGGCATGTGATGGCGGGTCGTCAGGGCTGAAGCTGCAGGTGCGTGCAGCCTAGCCTTTGTCGCGCTCAACCCAGTGCAGCCTTGTAGCCCAGAGAAGCTGAAATTTGGTCGGCTGTGGCTTGCAGTTTGGGCAGCCATTCCTCGTCCAGCCGGTCAGCGGGGGCTGAAATGGACAAACCCGCCACCAGCTTACCCTGGTCGTCGTGGATGCCAGCAGCAATGCAGCGCACGCCCATTTCCAGTTCTTCGTTGTCCCGTGCGATGCCGTACTGACGCACGCGGCCCAGCTCGCGCTCCAGCACCGGCAGTTGCGTGATGCTGTTGCGCGTGTGTCCGGACAGCCCAGTGCGGGTCGAGTAGGCACGCACGCGAACCGGATCGTCCACGGCCAAGAAAAGCTTTCCCACAGACGTCAGGTGCAGCGGGGCGCGGGCGCCAATGGCGCGCACCACTTGCATGCCTGAACGCTCGCTGTAGGCGCGCTCGATGTACACGATCTCGTCGCCCTGGCGCATGCTCAGGTTCACCGGCTGCTGGATCAACTTGTGCAATTCACGCATGGGGGTCAGTGCCGCATCGCGCACGCTCAAGCGGCCTTTGACCAGGTTGCCCAGCTCCAGCAGGCGCATGCCCAGGCGGTAACTGCCAGCTTCAGGGCGGTCCACAAAGCGGCCTACCGTCAGGTCGTTGAGGATGCGGTGTGCCGTGGAGGGATGCAAGCCGGTTTTCTCGCTGATTTCCTTGAGCGAGATGGCGTCTTCCCGGCTGGCCAGCACGTCGATCAGCGTGAACATCCGTTCGATGACCTGGATGGTCGGGGTGGCGGTCATGGCGTGGTCTGCTTTTCTCATGGAACTGCGTGAAGAAAAGTTGATTTTATGTCGTGAAATTTAAATGGGGTTCAAAGTGCCTGCCAGGCGCCTTGAATGAGAATTTCACATGGACGAAAGCCAGCCTTGTAGTTCATCTTGGGGCTTTGCTCGATCCAGTAGCCCAAGTACACATGGGGCAGACCCAGGCGCTTGGCTTGTTCGATTTGCCAGAGTACACCCCAAATGCCGTAACTGGCCTGCCGGTCATTGGGTTCGTAGAAGGTGTAGACCGCAGAGATGCCGTCGTTGAGCACATCCACGATGCTGACCATCTTGAGTTGATCGTCGGCAGGATCTCTGAATTCGATCAGTCGCGAGTTCACCCGGCTTTGCAGCAGAAACTGGGTGTACTGGTCGGCACTGTCCATGTCCATGCCGCCACCGGCATGGCGGCTGTGTTGGTAGCGCAGGTACAGGTCGTAGTGCTCCTGCTTAAAGTGCAGGTTCATCACGCGCGCTTGCAAGGTGTTGTGCTCTCTGGCCGCGCGCCTTTGACTGCGGTTGGGGCTGAACAATGCCACATCCACGCGCAGAGGAATGCAGGCCTGGCACCCGTCGCAATAGGGACGGTAAGTGAACATGCCGCTGCGCCGAAAGCCTTTGGCGACCAGGTCCGAATAGGTTTCGTTTTGGATCAGGTGGCTGGGCGTGGCCACTTGCGAGCGAGCCTGTCGCTGCGGCAAGTAGCTGCAAGGGTAGGGCGCCGTCGCATAAAACTGGATGGCCTGAAGGGGAAAATCCTTGAGCAGCGTCACTGCGGGTCCTGGAGCAATGCGTCCCAGTATAGGGGCTGGCTGGGCCAGTCCAGCCCGGCTTGCTGTCCGGCACTGTGCATGTGCGTCAGAAATTGCGCACGTGGAATTTCTGCTGCGCCCAAAGAAGCCAGGTGACGGGTGTTTTGCTGGCAGTCGATCATGCGTATGCCATGCTGACGGGCCACACTGACCAGCAAACACAGTGCCAGCTTGGAGCCGTCGCGCACGGTAGTGAACATGGATTCGCCAAACAGCGCCCGGCCCAGCGCCACAAAGTACAGGCCAGCCACCAACTGGCCGCTTTGCCACAGCTCGGCGCTGTGGGCCAAGCCCCAGTGGTGCAATTGGGTATAGGCCTGCACGATGTCGGGCACGATCCATGAGCCGTTTTGTCCCGTGCGTGCTTGCTGTCCGCAACGCCGGATCACCTGGGCGAAGTCGCGGTCAAACACCAGCTCGATGCCCGGTCTTGCCCATTCACGGCGCAGCGTCTTGCGCAGCGAGCGGTGCAGGCGAAAGGCCTGTGGGTCGAGCACCATGCGCGGGTCGGGGCTCCACCACAGCACGGGCTGGCCTTCGCTGTACCAAGGAAAGATCCCTTGTCGGTAGGCATGCTCCAGTTGCTGCGCATCGAGTTGTCGGCTGGCGGCCAGCAGGCCCGGTGCAGGCGAGTCATGGTCCCAGGCCTCGCAGGGGTCTGGGAAGGGCTGGCCTGGCGCCAACCAGGGCAGTGATGGCATTGCGTTGGCCTTCATGCACGGCATTAAACAACAGATCGAAATGCATCCGATCCCAGCGGGGGCACGATTTGCCGATATGCTGTGCCCAATGGCTTTGCATTCATTTTTCGACGTTTCGCGCGCGCTGCCCGCCAGCGCAGGGGCCTGGATGAGCACCCGCGAGGGCGGGCATTCACGGCCGCCCTGGGGCAGCCTGAATCTGGGCGACCATGTGGGAGACGCACCGGCTCATGTGCAGGCCAACCGGCAGGCACTGGCGAGCGCCCTGGGCGTGCGGCCCGTGTTTTTGCAGCAGGTCCACGGTGTAGGTGTGCTCGAACTCCAGGCCCATACGCCTGATGCTGCTGTGGCCGATGCCTGCTTCACCTTTGAGCCCGGTGTGGCCTGCACCATCATGGTGGCCGACTGTTTGCCGGTGGTGTTGTGGGATGTTCAGGGCCGCTGGGTGGCTGCTGCCCATGCGGGCTGGCGTGGCTTGGCGGGGCGCAGCGGCGTGGGGGTGCTTGAAACCTTATGGACCGCCTTGCGCGAGCGCGGCGCAACGCCCGGACAAACCCGTGCCTGGCTGGGCCCTTGCATTGGCCCGCAGGCTTTCGAGGTGGGGCCGCCGGTGCTGGAGGCCTTTGGATCAAGGCCTGAAGTACGTGCGGCTTTCAAGCCGGGGGCGGGGGATCGCTGGTTGGCCGATTTGCCGCAACTGGCCCGCCTGCGTTTGCAGAGCCTGGGTTTGCAGGATGTACTGGGCAACGACGGTTCTGAACCTTGGTGCACCGTGTCCAACCCTGCGCGCTTCTTTTCGCACCGCCGCGATGCGGCCACGCTGGGCAGCAGTGGCCGCATGGCCGCCTGCATCTGGCGAGGTGCGGCACAACAGTGAGATGCAATGACCGGGTATATCCCAACTCATTTGTAATTTTGGTGACAAAGAAAACGGCGACACTGTTAGATCTGTGAATTCGACAGATGCCAGCCCAGGAGACGAGAACGATGGATGCCGCGAACCCCCAATACTGGTCCCAAATGGGCGAAGCCTTCCAACACAACCTGGGCAAGAGTTTTGCGCAGGCCATGCAGCATTTCCAGACGATTGATTTGGGCGGCATGCCCAAAGACCTGGGCGCTGCGACAGCCCTTAAGTTTGATGCTGGCAAATTGCAAAGCCTGCAGTCTCAATACTTCAAAGACGCCAGCGAACTGTGGAACCAGAGCCTGCACAACAGCCTGCAGGTCAGGGACCGCCGTTTTTCGGGCGATGCATGGAACAGCAACCCTGTGGCCGCCTTCAATGCCGCCACCTACCTGCTCAATGCCCGCACCCTGATGGGCCTGGCCGATGCAGTGGATGCCGATGCCAAGACGCGCAGCCGCATCCGTTTCGCCGTGGAGCAATGGGTGGCCGCAGCGGCGCCCAGCAACTTCCTGGCCTTCAATGCCGAGGCGCAGAAAAAAGCCATTGAAACCAAGGGCGAAAGCATTGCCAAGGGCGTCAAGAACCTGATGCACGACATCGAGCAAGGCCATGTGTCCATGACGGACGAAAGTCTGTTTGAAGTGGGCAAGAACGTGGCCACCACCGAAGGCGCTGTGGTGTTCGAGAACGATTTTTTCCAGCTCATCGAATACAAGCCACTCACGGCCAAGGTGTATGAGCGCCCCTTTCTGTTGGTGCCACCCTGCATCAATAAGTTCTACATCCTGGACCTGCAACCCGAAAATTCCTTCATCCGTTACGCCGTGGCACAGGGCCACCGCTGCTTTGTGGTGAGCTGGCGCAACCCCGATGCGTCCATGGAAAAGGCCAGCTGGGACGACTTCATCGAGCAGGCAGCCATCACCGCCATCCACACGGTGCAGGACATCACTGGCGCACCCAAGATCAATGCGCTGGGCTTCTGCGTGGGCGGCACCATCCTGTCCACCGCGCTGGCCGTGTTGGCCGCCCGTGGCGAAAAACCGGTGGCCAGCACCACGCTGCTGACCACACTGATCGACTTCACCGACACCGGTATCCTGGACGTTTTCATCGACGAGAACTTCGTCAAGTTCCGCGAAATGCAGATGGGCAAGGGCGGCATGATGAAGGGCAACGACCTGGCGTCCACCTTCAGCTTCCTGCGTCCCAATGACCTGGTATGGAACTACGTGGTGGGCAACTACCTCAAGGGCGAAACCCCGCCGCCCTTTGACCTGCTCTACTGGAACAGCGACTCGACCAACCTGCCAGGCCCGTTCTACGCCTGGTACCTGCGCAACACCTACCTCGAAAACAACCTGATCCGTCCTGGCAAGGCCACGGTCTGTGGTGAAAAGGTGGACCTGAACAAGGTCGACATGCCGATGTACCTGTATGGCTCGCGCGAGGACCACATCGTGCCCATTGGTGGCGCTTACGCCAGCACCCAGGTGTTTCCGGGCAAAAAACGTTTTGTCATGGGGGCCTCGGGCCACATTGCGGGCGTGATCAACCCGCCCGCAGCCAAAAAACGCAGCCACTGGCTGGGCGCCGAAGGCAAGTTTCCCAAAGACGTCAATGACTGGATCGCCGGCGCCAAAGAGCTGCCAGGCAGCTGGTGGACCGACTGGTCCAACTGGCTCAAAACGCACGCAGGCAAACAGATTGCTGCGCCCAAGACGTATGGCAAAGGTGCCAAGTACAAAGCCATGGAGCCGGCACCGGGACGTTATGTGAAGGCGAAAGCCTGATTTTTTGAAAGAAGGAGACTCAAATGGAAGATATCGTGATCGTGTCGGCGGCCCGCACCGCCGTTGGTAAATTTGGAGGCTCCTTGGCCAAAGTGGCTGCGCCTGAGCTGGGCAGCATCGCCATCCGCGCGGCTATTGCCCGCGCAGGTCTGCAGTCCGACCAGATCGGTGAAGTCATCATGGGCCAGGTGCTGGCTGCAGGTGCCGGTCAGAACCCCGCCCGCCAGGCCATGATGAAGGCCGGTGTGGCCAAAGAAACCCCGGCGTTGACCATCAACGCCGTATGCGGCTCGGGCCTCAAGTCGGTCATGCTGGCCGCTCAGGCTGTGGCCTGGGGCGACAGCGAGATCGTGGTGGCCGGTGGCCAGGAAAACATGAGTGCTTCGCCGCATGTGCTGATGGGCAGCCGCGATGGCCAGCGCATGGGCAACTGGAACATGGTCGACACCATGATCGTGGACGGCCTGTGGGACGTCTACAACCAGTACCACATGGGCATCACGGCCGAGAACGTGGCCAAGGCGCATGGCATCACCCGCGAAATGCAGGACGAACTCGCCCTGGCCAGCCAGCGCAAGGCTTCCAACGCGCAAGACGAAGGCAAGTTCAAGGACGAAATCGTTGACGTGCTGATCCCCCAGCGCAAAGGTGATCCGCTGGTCTTCAACAGCGACGAATTCATCAACAAGAAGACCAATGCCGAAGCCTTGGCAGGTCTGCGCCCCGCTTTTGACAAAGCAGGTTCGGTGACCGCTGGCAATGCCTCGGGCATCAACGACGGTGCTGCCGCCGTGGTCGTCATGAGCGCCAAAAAAGCCGCAGCCCTGGGCCTCAAGCCCCTGGCGCGCATTGCCGCTTTTGGCACTTCGGGCCTGGACCCGGCCACCATGGGCATGGGCCCGGTGCCCGCTTCGCAGAAGGCCTTGGCCCGCGCGGGTTGGAAAGCCCAGGATGTGGACCTGTTTGAATTGAATGAAGCCTTTGCTGCGCAAGCCTGCGCCGTCAACAAGGCGCTGGACATCGACCCGCTCAAGGTCAACGTCAACGGTGGCGCAATTGCCATCGGTCACCCCATCGGCGCCTCGGGCTGCCGCATCCTGGTGACCTTGCTGCACGAGATGCAGCGTCGCCAAGCCAACAAAGGCCTGGCTGCGCTGTGCATCGGCGGTGGCATGGGCGTGTCGCTGGCACTTGAGCGTGTCTGATTCGCGTCCGATTATTTTTATTCTTCAACACTCATAACAAGGAGACAAACATGACTCAAAAAGTTGCTTACGTTACCGGTGGCATGGGCGGCATCGGTACCGCCATTTGCCAGCGCCTGGCCAAGGCCGGTTTCAAGGTCATCGCTGGTTGTGGCCCGACACGCGATTTCGACAAGTGGCTGGCCGAGCAAAAAGCCCTGGGCTACACCTTCTACGCCTCGGTTGGCAACGTGGCCGATTGGGATTCCACCGTGGCCGCCTTCGAAAAAGCCAAGGCCGAACACGGCCCGATCGACGTGCTGGTCAACAATGCCGGCATCACCAAGGATCGCATGTTCCTGAAGATGACGCGCGAAGACTGGGACGCCGTGATCGACACCAACCTCAACTCCATGTTCAACGTGACCAAACAGGTGGTGCCCGACATGGTCGAGCGCGGTTTTGGCCGCATCGTGCAGATCTCCTCGGTCAACGGTGAAAAGGGGCAGGCTGGCCAGACCAACTACTCGGCGGCCAAGGCCGGCATGCACGGCTTCACCATGGCCCTGGCGCAAGAGCTGGCCAACAAGGGTGTGACCGTGAACACCGTCAGCCCCGGCTACATCGGCACCGACATGGTCCGCGCCATTCGCCCGGACGTGCTGGAAAAGATCGTCGCCGGCATCCCGGTCAAGCGCCTGGGCACCCCTGAAGAAATCGGCTCCATCGTCGCCTGGTTGTCCGGTGAAGATGGTGGCTTCACCACCGGTGCTGACTTCGCCTGCAACGGCGGTCTGCACATGGGTTGATCGGTTCCGGTCTGCTTGCACCAACCCCGCCTCTGGCGGGGTTTGTTTTTGGGGCAGAGATAATCGCCCCCTATGTCCGATATCTCTCCAGGTTTCAACCCCTGGCGCCTGTCCGTCGCCCCCATGCTCGACTGGACCGATCGCCATTGCCGTTTTTTTCACCGCCTGCTCACGCGCCACACCCGCATGTACACCGAGATGGTGACCACCGGGGCGCTCACACATGGGCATGTGCAGCGGCATTTGCGTTTCAATGCCGAGGAGCATCCGGTGGCACTGCAGCTGGGCGGCAGCGATGCCGCTGACCTGGCTGCAGCGGCCCGGTTGGGGGCGCAATACGGCTACGACGAGATCAACCTCAATTGCGGCTGCCCGTCGGACCGGGTGCAGCGCGGCGCGTTTGGTGCCTGCCTGATGAACGAACCGCGCACCGTGGCCGATGGCGTGCGGGCCATGCGCGATGTGGTGGATGTGCCGGTCACCGTCAAACACCGCATTGGCATTGACCGCATCGAGAGCTACGACTTTGTGCGCGACTTTGTCGGCACAGTGAGCGAGGCCGGTTGCAACGTTTTCATCGTGCACGCCCGCAATGCCTGGCTGGACGGACTGTCGCCCAAAGAGAACCGTGAGATCCCGCCGCTGCGCTATGAGCTGGCTTACCGGCTCAAGCAGGACTTTCCGGCTCTGACGATTGCCGTGAACGGCGGCATCAAGACCAACGTACAAATTGCCGAACACCTGCAGCAGCTGGACGGCGCCATGATCGGGCGCGAGGCGTACTACAACCCCTGGTTACTGACGACTTGGGACGCGGAATTTTTTGGCGATGCACACGAGGTGCCCACCCGCGAGGCTGTGGAAGAAGCGATGGTGGCTTATATGGAGCGGGCGCACCTTGAAGACGGTTGCCCCTGGTACGCGATTGCGCGGCACATGCTGGGCCTCTACCACGGTCAGCGTGGAGGGCGCTTGTGGCGTCAGGTCTGGAGCAACCACAAGCTCAAACCCTTGCCACCTCGCGAGGTGTGGCGGCAGGCCCGTGAGGCGCTGGAGAGAGGGCAGACACTGCCGGTTTGAACTTCGCAATTTGCATCAATGTCTTGATGTTTTTAATAAAAATAATCACATTTTTGATGGTTTTGTGGCTTAATGAAATGCCTGTCGGCCTTTGCCGACGCTGCTTGTCAAAGCATTCAGACCTTCAATTCGGAGCATCATCCATGACGAAACCTGCCCTGGCCACACTGGCCGCCCTGATTTTGGCCACCCCCCTGATGGTTGCAGCCCAAGACCGAGCCACCAAAGAGCAAGCGCAGGCCATGGTGGCCAAAGGCGTTGCCGCCGTCAAAGCCAAGGGGGACGGTGCCTATGCCGACATGACGGCACCGAACAAGACTTTTGTCGAAAAGGACCTGTACCTGGTGGTCTACGACATGCAGGGCAAATGCCTGGCCCACGGCCAAAACCCCAAGCAAGTGGGCAAGGACCTGATGGGCCTGAAAGATCCCGATGGCAAAGAGTTTGTGAAAGAGCGAGTGGCGCTGGCCCAGTCCAAGGGCAAGTTTTGGCAAGACTACAAATTCACCGACCCGCTGACCAAGACGGTTCAGCCCAAGCAGATGTATTGTGAAAAGGTCAACAACGTTGCCGTTTGTGGTGGCGTTTACAAATAACAGACCTTGGTCGCCCAGGCCTGCACGTGCAGGCCTGTTTTGATGATGCAGTGGGGTGGGTGAGTTTCATGCCGAAGTTGGGTATCACGTCCAAGATCATGGTGGCGCCGGCCATCATCGCAGCCATGTTGGTGGTGTTTGGGTTGTACAGCGCTCGCAACATGTGGGTGATCGAGTCCTTGGTCGATGTGCTCAATGTGGAGGCCGCCCAGGAACGTCAAGCCCAGGAGGCCGAGTCAGCAGTGCACAGCCTTCAGGCCGCTGCCTTTCGCAGCATGACCCTCATCAACCTCAATCAAGACAAGCAAGCCCAAGCCCTGATGTCGGCCAAGTTTGAAGAGGTGGACGAGTTCGAGCGCATGCTCGGCGCAGGCAAAGCCCCTGACTATCTGCCCAAACTGCACACCTACTTCTCGCAAGTGCGCGATGCCTACGATGCGGCCACCTCGGACACCAATCTGGGGGCCATGATGCTGCAGTCGGCCACCCAGTCGTATGACGGCTTGGTCGAAGAACTGCAAGGCGTGACCGCCCGCAGCCGCCTGGCCGAAGAAAAGGCCCATCGCGATTTCGACAGCACACTGGGCTGGATGGCACAGGTTCAGGTGCTGGCCTTGCTGGCTGCTGTGCTCATTGGCATGGTGGTCGCATGGCGGGTGGCTCGCCGCATCTCGGGGCCATTGCTCGACATTCAGCAGACACTGGCAGACATTGAGCGCACCGGGCGACTGTCGGCACGCGTGGACGTGCACACCGAAGACGAAGTGGGAGCGACGGCGCGCTCGGTCAATGCCTTGTTGTCTTCGATGCAAACCGGTTTGGAGTCGGTAAGGCAGACGGTGCAGGCCCTGGCCCGCGGTGATTTTTCAGTGCGTCCCCAGACCGATCTGCGTGGCGATCTGGCCGACATGACGGCCTTGCTGGACCAGACGGTGGACAGCCTCTCGCACACCATGTCGGGGCTTAGCCAGATCATGCAGGCCATGAGCCAGGGGCATTTTTCCGCACAAATCGCTGTGCATGCCCAAGGGGCTTACCAAACCACCGCCGACCAGGCCCTCGCCACCTTGCGCAGTCTGGAGCTGATGCTGGGCGACATCGGGCGGGTGATGCAGGCGGTTGCCCAAGGCCAGTTGTCGGTGCGGGTGAGTGCACAAGGGCAGGGCGATCTGGCGCAACTCAAGGAAAACATCAACAGCTCTTTGGCCAGCCTGAGCCAGGCCATGGAGACGATCAACCACAATGCCCGTCAGGTGGCCTCTGCTGCTGCCCAGTCCAGCCAGGCCATTGGGCAAATCTCTGACGGCGCACAAAACCAGACCAGCGCGATTTCGCAAGTGGCCTCTGCGGTGCGGCAAACGGCCAGCTCGGTCTCGGATGTGTCGCACAACACCGAACAGGCCAGTGCCAAGTCGCGTCAATCGGTGGCGGTGCTGCGCGATGGTTTGACCAAAATCGACAAAATGGTCGAGATGGTGCACAACATTGCCACTCACTCTGAAAAAATCAACAAAATCACCGAAGTCATCGAAGGCATCGCCAACAAGACCAACCTGCTTTCGCTCAATGCGGCCATCGAGGCCGCGCGTGCCGGTGAGCACGGCAAAGGCTTTGCCGTGGTAGCCGATGAAGTCGGCAAGCTGGCCGTCAACAGCGCCGAAAGTTCCAAAGAAATCGCGTTGCTGGTGCAGCAGGCCGTGCGTGACACGGCTCAGGCGGTGGATGCCGTGCAGGCGGTCAGTGCAGACATGAGTCAGATCGAGCGCGACTCCCAGGAAACGGACGATATGCTGCAACGCATTTCACGGGCGCTGGAGGAGCAAAGCACTGCGGTTGAGCAAATCAATGCCAACCTCTCCAATGTGGATGCGATTGCGCAAAACAACGCTTCAGCCTCTGAGGAAATCACATCGACCGTGCTGGAACTGGCCAAGCTGGCCGATGGCATGCGCAAGGAAATCAGCCGATTCCAGACCTGATCTGGGTCAGGGCTTTTTGCTTTCCTTGGCCTTGCTGGCCGCAGGCGTTGCCTTGGCTGCCGCAGCGGGCTCGGCCTGAGAAGCCGCTGCGGCAGGCGCAGAGGCGGGCGCTGCCGGGGCGGCAACCGACTCAGAGAGCAGTGACACTTTTTTGGCACACTCGGCCAGTACCTTCACGTCCTTGCCGGCGGCAGCCAAGGCGTTTTGGGTGGCGCAGATGATTTTCTGGTTGCGGTTCCAGTCGATCTGTTCGAGGGTTTTGTTGAGGGCTTGCAAGGCACCCTGGTCTTGTGGGCCTTTGCTCAACAGGCGCACCACACCCAGCCCCAGTTGCTGCTCGTTGCTCAGGCCTTTTTTATTGCCCGCATAAAGCTTTTCCAGGTCTTCGAGCACTTGCCCGCCTGACAGTGCGCCTTGCGCTGCGTCGAACTGCTGGGCTTTGGGGCCCATGGCCTTGATCTGCTCGGCTTGATCGGCCAGCTGTTTTTCAGCAGCGCCCAGTTTGTCTTGCAGTTCGGTTTTTTGTTCGGTCAGTTCCTTGAGTTGTCCGCTGGCGTTGCCCGAGGCCTTGTGCTGAGACCAGGCGAACCAGCCGGCCACAGCCAGGCCAATGACCAAAACGAGTTCAAAAATGATGCGTTTCATGCGGGGTCACCTTCCGTGGGTCAGGCATGGCCATGCAACTGGCGAACGTTGAATTGTCGCAGCGCCAGCTCGTCCATCAATTTGAGCTCCTGCTTTTTCTCAGCCGCTCGCACTTGCTTGAGGTCGTTCTCGACCAGGGCTTCCATCTTGTGCTTTTCGCGTTGCGCCTCGGCCAGGCGGGCCCGGGTTTGTTTCAGGGCTTGCTGGGTGATGGCCTGGTCGCGCAGCACCTTGTCGATCAGGTCGGTGATCTGCTGCATGAACTGGCGCTGGCCAATCGCGTCTTGCATGCCCTGGCTCATGACGCCGGGGCGTGTCAGGCGTGCCTGGTACTCGGCGTACAGATGGCGCAAGCGCTGTTCGTTGGCCTGCAGACCCTCCAGACGTTGCTGAATGTTCACCAACTCTTGCTGAATGCGCTCGCACTGTTCTTCGGCCTTGTTGGCCAGCACGGTCCAGCATTGACGGATTTGTTGCATGGTGCGTCTCCGGTTCAGGCGCCCAGCAAGGCGCGCAGGTTCTCACGGGTGGTGGCTTCGTCTTCTGCGGTGTGCATGTCCTGCCGCAAAAACTGCTCCAGCGGCTGGCGCAGGCGAATGGCTTCATCCAGCGTGGGGTTGGAGCCCGACTCATAGGCACCCACCTGGATCAGGTCCTGGTTTTGCTGGTAAACCGACCACAGGCGTCGCGCCCGGTTGGCCAGTTGCAAATCGTCGTGCGACAGCAGCTTTTGCATCACCCGCGAGATGGAACCGTTGAGGTCAATGGCCGGGTAGTGCGCCGCATCGGCCAGTTTGCGCGAGAGCATCACTTGTCCATCCAGAGATGCCCGTGCAATGTCCACGATCGGGTCGTTGGCGTCGTCGCCTTCGGCCAGCACGGTGTAGATGGCGGTGATCGAGCCCAGGCCGTGGCGACCCACGCCAGCGCGTTCAATCAGGTTGGGCAGCAGCGCAAAAACCGAGGGCGGGTAGCCCTTGGCGGTGGGCGGCTCGCCCACGGCCAGGCCAATCTCGCGTTGGGCATGCGCCACGCGGGTGAGACTGTCCACCAGCATCAGCACATTCTTGCCCTGGTCCCTGAAGTATTCGGCCACCACATGCGTCATGTGGGTGGCTTTGAGGCGCAGCACCGGCGACTCGTTGGCAGGTGCGGCGATCAGCACCGACTTGGCCAGACCCTCGGGGCCCAGCGATTCTTCGATGAAGGCCTGCACTTCGCGGCCACGTTCGCCAATCAGGCCGATCACCACCACATCGGCTTCGGTGAAGCGGGTCATCATGCCCAGCAGAACACTCTTGCCCACGCCCGAACCGGCCACCAGGCCCAGGCGCTGGCCGCGCCCGATGGTGAGCATGCCGTTGATGGCTTTCACGCCCACGTCCAGCACCTGGTGAATCGGGCCACGCTCCATGGGGTTGAGCGGTCGGCCCTGCAGCGCCAGCACGTCAGCGCAGTCGGGTGCGGGTTTGCCGTCCAGCGGCTGACCACGACCGTCCAGAATCCGGCCCAACAGCTCGGGGCCGAGCGCCACCTGCGAGGTGTTGTGCACCACACGCACCTGTGCGCCAGGGCCAATGCCTTGCGGTTCGGTGAAGGGCAGCAGGTAAAGAATATCGTCGTTGAAGCCCACCACCTCGGCCAACACACTTTGGCCAAACTGGCCAATGACTTCGCAGCAGGCGCCCAGCGGGGCCAGCAAGCCCCGCGTTTCCAGCCGCATGCCCACCAGCCGCACCAGCGTGCCCGAGCGCTGCGGTGGCGGCACTTCCAGATCGCCCAGCAACTGGCTGACTTCTTCGGCGAAATCGATCATGGGGCGTCTTCCGGTGGGGTATTGGTGTCGTTGTCGTTGTCGTTGCCATCGTCGGCAATTTCCTTGACGTCAACCTCATGCACATCCGTCGCAGGCCGAGCCCAGGCCGGAATGGTTTCTGTGGGCTCCACCACTTCGACAGGGGAAGCTTTTTCAGGGTGGATCAAGGCGCTTTGCTGCAGCCAGGCTTCGGGCTGCTTGAGCAACTTGCGGGCCATGTTTTCGACGCGGTGCTCGATCAGGTCCTGAATCTCGGTGTCGTTGGCCCGGATGCGCACGCTGCCAGGGCGCAGGCCCTCGTCTGCCTCCAGTTGAATATGGGGTTGCGAAGACAGTTTCACGCATTCAAGGCGCTTGAGGTCATCGGGATTCAAGCTCGCGATCACCACAGCGTCGACCTTGCCCAGCTGAGAGAGCGCTTCCTGCAGCAAGCGGTCAATCACCTGTTCGGAAACTGTCAGCTCGCCGCGCACCCACTGCTCGGCAATGTGCAAGGACAGACGCTTGAAGGGCTCGAACAGCTTGTCCGAGTCCTTGAGCAAGGCCTGCAATTGGCCGAGCAAGGCTTCGATGGCGGCCTTGTCTTGTTGCCGTTCAGCCTCCAGGTCCGCCAGTGCCCGCACCATGCCGTCTTTGAGACCTTGCACATAGCCTTGTTGCTGCGCCATCTTGAGTTGCTGTGCCATCAGGGCTTCGTCGGGGGCCAGCAGAGGGACAGAGGGGGGGGCGCCGTGCGTTGCCGTGGCCGCGCCCGGCTCGGTCTGGGGCAGCTGCCCAGCGCTGGTCCCCTCGTGAGGGGCATCACCTGCAGCCGGTGTGTGCGCCTGTGCTGGCGACTGGATCGATGCGACGTTCGGCTCTGAGGCTTCCTGCGCTTTGTCCTCGTTGGCTGCAGATTCAGGCTTGGCTTGAACAGAGGATGACCACTGCGCCTTGTCAAAAGCTTGGGCTTCGGCGCTGTCCCAGGGCATTCTGGAAAAACCCGCGGTACGGCCTTGGCCCCGGCTCAGCAATGGGTCTGGACTCCACTGCGGCGCAGGCTGTTTGGTGCTCAGTGCATCAGACAAAGTCGTCTCCACTGCCCGCCAGCACCAGCTCGCCCGCATCGGACAGCTTGCGTGCCAGGCGCATGACTTTCTTCTGCGCGTCTTCGACTTCGGTCAGGCGCAGTGGGCCCTTGGCCTCCATGTCGTCGATGAACATGACCCGCGCACGCGAGGACATGTTGTCGAAGAACTTGTCCTTGACGAAATCGGGGGCGCCCTTGAGCGCGATCATCAGCAGGTCCGGTTCGACCGCACGCATGAGCGTCTGGATGCCGCGGTTGTCCACGCCGGCCAGGTTCTCGAAGGTGAACATATTGTCCTGAATGCGCAGTGTCAGGTCTTCGTCGATTTCGGTCAGGCCCTTCATGATCGAACCCTCGAGTTCGACCTTGACGAAGTTCATGATCTTGGCCGCCGCCTTCACGCCGCCAAAGCTCGAGGATTTGGCCGACGAGTTGCTGGCGAACTGCTTTTTCATGATCGATTCCAGCTCTTCCATGGCCGAGGGCTGCACGGTTTCGAGCTTGGCAATGCGCTGGATGATCTCGGGACGGCTCTCTCCGGGCAGGAAATTGAGCACGTCGGCGGCCACGTCGTATTCGAGCACCGACAAGATGATGGCCACCACCTGCGGGTGTTCGTTCTTGATCATGTCGGCGATCGAGCGGGCGTCCATCCACTTGAGGATTTCCAGCCCCTTGCTGCCCTGGCCCGGCATGATGCGGCTGAGCACCGAAGCGGCCTTGTCGTCGCCCAGGGCGCGCTTGAGCACTTTTTCGACATAGTCGCCGGTGCCCAGGCCCAGGCTGGTCTGCTTCTTGAGCATGGACACAAAGTCGTCAATCACCACGTTGACCGCCTCTTGCGACAGTTCGGCCACCGACACCATGGCGCCGCCCAGGGCCTGCACCTCGCGCGGGTTCATGAAGCGGATGATTTCGGAGGCTTGCTGTTCGCCCAGCAGCAGCATGAGCACAGCAGCGCGCTGGGTGTTGGTCAGTTCGTCGAGCTCCTTGCGCAACTCTTCGGTCATCAGCACATCGCCGAGGGCCAGCGGATCGGCTGGCGCAGCACCTTTGGTGTCTTTGGGGGCTTCTTTTTGGGTGGCCATGGTGGTTCCTTGGTGTCGTCAGGCGACCTTCATCATGTTTTTGAGCACGTTGGCCACGCGGGCAGAGTCTTCGGCCACCAGCATGCGGATCAGAGCCACCTTGTCGTCGTAGGTGTTGGCCGTGTCCAGCATGTCGATGGAGATGCTCGACTTCTTGGGCTTGAGTTTGGCCTTGATCTCTTCCAGGCTCTCGCCCTCGCCAATCTGGATCATCTTCATGTCGGCATCGGACAGCTCGCCGTCGCCCAGCACTTTTTGCTCTTCGGCAGCTTCTGCCGCCTGCTCTGGCATGAGGTGGCGCATGACGGGTTTGACCACGATCAGCATGAACAAGATGAAGCTGATGGCCAGCAAGGCGCTCTTGAAGCCGGTCTGGATCGCGTCTTCCATGTACCAGGGCATGGTTTCCAGGGCAGCCGGCGGCTCGAACTTGGCAGGCACCACCGACACCAGGTCGCCGCGCTGCTGGTCGTAGCCGACCACGCCCTGCACCAGCTGCAGCATGCGCTCCAGCTCTTGCTGGGTGTAGGGCATGCTGGTGGGGGCATTGGGGTTGGGGGCGGCGTCTTTGGCGGGCAGTGGGGCAGGGCGCTCGTTCACGACCACGGCCACGCTGACTTTCATCACGCCACCGGTGGCGTTGCGCACATGGCGCACGGTACGGTCGATCTCGTAGTTGCGGGTTGAACGGCTGCTGGTGCGGCCATTGGTCTCGCTGGTCTTTTCTTGCGCAGCGCTGGTGTTGGTGTTGGACGTCGGGTTGGGCGGCGGCGTGTTGGACAGTGCGCCCGGAATGCCGATGGCGTCACGCGAGGCACTGCGGTCTTCGGACATGACCTCCGATCGCGTGCGGGGGCCTTTGTCGCGGTTGTCAAAGTCCTCGGTCGTGCTCTCGATCTGGGTGAAGTCCAGGGACAGGTTCACCTGCGAGCGCACATTGCTCTCACCCACCATGGGCGAGAGGATCTGCATGATGCGGTTGCGGTACACCTCTTCAAGCTGTTGTTTGTGCTGCTCTTGCGCGGCGGTCATGCCCAGCTTGAGCTCGCTGGCAGACTCGGTCAGCAGCTTGCCCACGTTGTCCACCACCGTCACATGGTCAGGGGCCAGGTAGGGCACGCTGGACGAGACCAGGTGCACGATGGCCTGCACCTGTGCCGGTGACACCACACGGCCTGCATGCGGCGAGATCACCACCGAGGCCTTGGGTGGCGTGCGGTCGCGCACAAACACGCTTTGTTTGGGCGTGGCCAGGTGCACGCGTGCGCCTTGAACACTGGCAATTTGCATGATGGATCGCGCCAGCTCTTGTTCCATGGCGGCATTGACCTTGACCTGCTCCATGAACTGGCTGGTGGTCATCGAGGTCTGGTCCTTGAGCGCATCCAGACCGGTGGCGCCGGTCTTGGGCAGGCCTTGCGAGGCCAGCAAAATGCGCGCCTCGTGGTAGCGGTTGGTGGGCACCGTCAGTTGGCCGGTGCCCTGGTCGATCTTGGGTTTGAAGTCGGCGGCTTTGAGCGATTCGAATGCGGCCATCTGGTCGGCCTCTTGCAGGCCGGGCATGACCGGGCGGTAAGGCGTGGCCTGCATCCAGGCGTAGACCAGACCGAACACCACCAGCGCAGCGAGCAGGACAATCAGGGGCAGTACCTTGCGCACCGACGGCTGGTTGAGGATGACCTTGACGTTGTCGGTCAGGGTTTTGGACGTCCAGGGGGCGACGGCGGTGCCCGAAGCGGGGGCATTGCCGGGCGCGGTGGCTTGCCCTGCAGGGGCCAGTGCATTGCCGGCAGGGAGGGTGGCGGGTGCATTGCCCGACCCTGCGAGTGCAACGCCTGTGGACATGGTGGCGGTGGCTGTGCTCATGTGGTTCTTTCAGCGCGGGGTATCAGGCTCAGACGGGCATGTTCAAGACGTCTTCATACGCCTTGAGCACCTTGTTGCGGATCTGCAGCGTGGCTTCGAAAGCAATGGACGACTTTTGCATCCCCAACACCACATCGGTCAGGGGCAGGTCTTCGCCGCGCTCGTAGGCGGTGCGCAATGTCTTGGCTTCCGTGCTGAGTTCATTGACCTGGTCGAGTGCGCCACTGATCAGATTGCCGAAGCTGGCTTTGGGCGTGCCGGCAGCGCTGGTGGCGCTGGGCACATCGGCGGGGTTTTGGCCGGCCTGTGCCTGGTAGCTGCGCAGGGTCTCCAGCATGGACTGGATGTTGGCATGCGAAATGGTTTTCTCGATCATCGCAGTCTCCTCAGTTCACGGTGGCCAGGCCCAGACCCATTTCGCGCAGTTGTGCCAGCTTGTAGCGCAGCGTGCGTGGGCTGATGCCCAGGCGCTTGGCCGCTTCGGTCTTGCTGGGCGTGGAGGCGAGGGTGGCCATGATGACCTGGTGTTCGTTGATGCGGTTGGCGCTGTGCAGGTCGGCGGGCAAGGCCGTGCTGGCTTCGTCGGGGGCTGCCGCAGGTGCGGGTGTGGCCATGGCGCTGGGCATGACGGGTTGCGGGGGCAGCGCCTGCGGCGCGTTGGGCATGAGCGGCAAGGGCAGGGCCACAAAAGCTGTCGGCCTCTCGGGCGCGGGGGCCAGTGTGGGGTGGGCGCTGTAGGCGCTGTCGGCCATGCCGGGCAGCGCTTCGTCAAACATCAGGTGGGCGGGGGTCAGCACCTGGTCGGGGCACAGCACCACGGCGCGGCGCATCACGTTTTCGAGTTCGCGCACATTGCCGGGCCAGGGGTATTGCAGCAACTGCTCTTGGGCCTGCGGGTGAATGAACCAGGGCTTGCCCGTGCTGCTGTGCTGCAGCAGGCACTGCATGGCCAGCGGCAGGATGTCGCCCGGGCGCTCGCACAGGGGCTGCAGCGTCAGACGGAAGGTGGCGATGCGGTAATACAGGTCTTCGCGGAACTCGCGTTCGGCAATCGCTTTGCGCAGGTCTTTGTTGGTAGCAGCCACAAAACGCACATTGAGCGGGATGACGGTCTGCCCACCCAGGCGGGTGAGTTGTTTGTCTTGCAGCACGCGCAGCAGCTTGCTTTGCAGGTGCATGGGCATTTCGCCAATTTCGTCCAGAAACAGCGTGCCGCCCTGGGCTTGCTCGAACACACCCTTGTGGTCGCGGTGCGCACCGGTAAAAGCGCCTTTTTCGTGACCGAACAGCATGTCTTCGATCAGGTTTTCAGGAATGGCGGCGCAGTTGAGCGCCACAAAGGGGCCGTGTGCGCGGGTCGAGGCATCGTGCAGCACGCGGGCCAGCACCTCTTTGCCAGCGCCGGTGGGGCCCACCAGCAAGGCGGTCACATCGGCCTGGGCCACTTTCTGGGCCAGGGCCAGCAGGTGCTGGCTGATGGGGTCCACAAACACCACCTGGCGCACGGCGGCAGTGCTGCTGAAGGTTTGGGTGGGGCTTTGCAGCTTGTCGCGCAACTTAGTCCAGGCCTCATGGCGGCTTTCCTGGATGGCCACCACGGCGGCGGCACCTTCCTGGGTCGCTTGCACGGCCAGATCCAGGTCCTGGCGGTCAACGCGGCAGATCACCGGCAGCTGCACACCGGTGTCGCGCAGCACTTTGTCCACCGCGTGCAAGCGGGTGGTGTCGTCGCTCAGGCGAACAATGACCGCTTGTGCGTGGGCCGCGTGGTGGGCAATGCCTTCTGGCGTGCTGACCGTCAGCACGGTCCAGCCGGCCTCTTCCAGCAGCAGGGCATAGCCCTCGGTCAGGGCGGTGTCGGGGTCCAGCCAAAGGGCCAGGGGGGTGGTGATCGGTTGCGGCTTCACAGTGTGGCCTCGAAATGGATTCAAGACCTTTAAGCAACCAGCGTGCCAGAAATAAAAACACCACTAAAGATTCTAAAAAATCTGCAAATAACTGTTTATTGGTGTTTTTTTTGTTGTGGCTAAAAGATTTGCCAAAACTCCGACATGCAGCGGTGTCGGCCTGTCGATGGCCTGGTCAGGCGGACCAGGACGAGGCTGTGCTTGCCACCGGCTTGCGTGCAAAACTCATGCACGGAGAACCGTCGGTCCGCAGCACTTCAATGCAGGGCAAGATTTGAGATTGAAAGCCCATGGCGTCGCAGCCATAGGGCGTGGCGCGCTGATGGGTGATGCGGAAAAAACGGCACCGCCAGCAGTTGGGCGGCTGCCGGGCGTCGTCTGCTGTGGCGATGGTCAAAGGCATGCGCCCTGGGGTCATCAGCCTTGCAGCAGCTTGAGCACCGATTGCTGGTCTGTGTTGGCTTGCGCCAGGATGGCGGTGGCCGCCTGCTGGATGATCTGGGTGCGGGCCAGCTCGCTGCTGGCCTTGGCGTAGTCGGCGTCTTGAATGCGACTGCGCGAGGCCGACGTGTTGGTCGAGATGTTGCTCAGGTTGTCGGCCGCGTAGTTCAGGCGGTTGATCTTGGCACCCAGATCGGCGCGGAAAGAGTCCACCTGGCTGATGGCCGCGTCGAGTTTGTCCAGGGCCGATTGCGAGTTGGCGTGGGTGAGCACGTCCAGGCCGCCAACTTCCAGGCCGGCAGCGGTCAGGTCTTCAAAAGCAACGGCGATGGTTGATTCGTCGTCGTTGGCAATGCCCACCTGCAGGTTCTTGGTGATGGAATCGCTGCTCAGAATGGGCATGTTGTTCCATTTGGTGTTGCCGGCAATGCGGGTGATTTCCGCCTCCAGCTGCTCCATTTCCTTGTTCAGCGCCGCACGGTCGTTGTCGCTGTAGGTGTCGTTGGCGCTTTGCACGGCCAGCTCGCGCATGCGCTGGAGCATGTTGGTGATCTCGTGCGTGGCGCCTTCGGCTGTTTGCAGCAGCGAGATGCCGTCGTTGGCATTGCGCACCGCCTGGTCCAGACCGCGGATCTGCGAGGTCATCTTGTTGCTGATGGCCAGGCCCGCCGCATCGTCAGCCGCCGAGTTGATCCGCTTGCCGGTGGACAGTTGCTCCATGGCGTGCTGCACATCGCGTCCATTGCGGGCCAGTGCGTTTTGCGAAATCAGCGACTTGATGTTGGTGTTGATGACAGACATGGTGTTCTTCCTTGTGCGGCAACGGTGATCGTTTTCCGACGGCAATCTATTGCCGACGCGGTGGTTTGTCTGGGTTTATGCAAGCTCTGTGCCAGAGCTTGGCGCCGAAGCCTTGGGGTGCGCCAAGTCCTGCCGCAGCTGGTTGGCCAGTTGCTGCAGTTCAATGGCTTGGGGGTGTTGGCGCAGCGCCTGCTCAAGCTGGCGCAAGGCCAGGGCGGGCTCGCCCAGGCAGCGCAGCACGCGGGCGTAGTGGTGCCAGACCTCGGGCGGGGTCTTGCCCGCCTGCACTTTGATCAGGTGCTCCAGAAGCTGGCGCGAGTACGCCCAGTCCTGTTGGACTTCCGACACCAGGGCGGCAATCACCAGCACGTCTTCGCTGTCGGGGTAGAGGGCCAGGCCGGCTTCGGCCAGGGCCACCGCCAGGTTGATGCGGTCCTGACGAAAAAGATCCGCCACCCACTCGCGCACTTGCACGGGTGTCGGAGGCGGATCGAGTTCGAAATCGAAATCCATCCCGAAGGATGCACTCAATTTCGACGATGGCTGTAATGCGGCTTGTGACATGGCCTGCTCCTTCCGGAAAGTGACACCGGCAAGGGGTTGCCGATGTCGTGTTTCCGTTAGGTAAGCAAGGCTTATGCCATGTTTAGAACCTCATGAGTCGGTTCATGCATTGGCCGACTGCGGTCACAGAGCCCCGATTTGGTCGGTAGTCAATTGTGACTTCTGAGTTGCCGTCAGAACCGCAGTTTGTGTGGTATCCATCGCCGAGATTTGGTCTGTTGACAAGGATGCCAGTTGGCCCGCTGTGACGCGTGCCACTTGATCAGTTGTCAGCGAAACGACCTGGTCTGTTGTCAACGACGAGAACGATGCTGTTGTCAGCGTCGAGATCTGCGATGCGCGGAAGGCTTGCAGGTCAGCCGTTTCCAGAGACTGGATCTGATCGGACGACAAGGCGTTGATCTGAGTTGCGGTCACAGAAGCCATTTGAGTGGTGCTCAGCGCCACCAGCTGATCGGTGCTCAGTTCGGCAAATTGAGTGGTTGTCAGTTTGCCCACTTGCGCTGCGCTCAGTGCCCCCACCTGGTCAGTGCTCAGAGCGCTGACCATGCTGGTGCTCAAGCTGGCCACCTGGTAGACGTCAATCGCTGCCACGTCGGCCGTCTCCAAGGCTTGGATCTGGTCAGTGCTCAAGGCGTTGAGCTGTGTTGCGGTCATGGCGTCAATCTGGGTGGTAGTCAATGCCGCCAAAGCATCGGTATTCAGGCTGGCCAGCTGTGTGGTGGTCAGGGCCTTGGCCTGGGTCGCGGTCATAGCGCCCACCTGGTCTGTGGACAGCGCATTGATTTGCGTGGTGCTCAGGCCGCCAACTTGGGTCGCCGTCAGTGCGGCCACGCGGTCGGTGCCCAGCGCAGCCAAGTCGCCTGTGTCGAGGGCATTGAGCTGCGTGGCGCTCAGCGACTTGAGCTGGCTGACCGTCAGGGCGGTCACTTGGTCGCTGCTCAGAGCCTGCACAAAGGTGGTCGACACATCGGCCAGTTGCGTGGCGCTCAAGGCGGTCAGATCGGCCGTTTCGATGGCCGCAATCTGGGCCGTGCTCAGGGCATTGAGCTCGTCGGTGGCCAGGGCGCGGATCTGGGCGGTGTTCAGTGCCGTCACCTTGGCTTCGGCCAGACTGCCCACCTGGGCAGAGTCCAGCGCCGTGATTTGCGTGGCCGACAGTGTCGTGAACTGCGCGGTGGTCAGCGAATCCAGGAAGCCCGTGCTCAAACCGGACATCTGCGTGGCGGTCAACTGGGTCACCTGGGTGGTGCTCATGCCGCTCACATCGCCTGCTTCCAGCGCATTGAGCTGGCTGGCCGTCATGGCCTTGAGCTGGGCGTTGGTCAGGTTGAGCACCTGAGACGAGGTCAGCGACTGCACCACCGTGGTGGACAGGCTCGGGATGTTGGCCACCGGGATGGCCGCCACATCGGCTGTGCCCAGGCCACCAATCTGGTCGGCGCTCATGGCGTTGATCTGCGCCGTGCCCATGGCCTTGACCTGGGTGCTGGTCAGCGCAGTCACCTGCTCGACCGCCAGCGCGCCAATTTGCGCGGTGGTCAGTGCGCCCACTTGCTCATTGGTCAGTGCAGCCACCTGGGTGCTGGTCAGGCTTTGCAGCATGGTGTCGTTCAGTTTGGACACCTGGGTGCTGGTCAGGCTGGCCACCTGCGTGGTGGTCAGGGTGGCAAAGTCTTCGGGCTCCAGGTTGTTGAGCTGTGCTGTGCTCAGATTTTCCACCTGGGTGGCGGTCAGGGCGCGGATCTGGGTCGAGCTCAGGCTTTGCAGCTGTGTGCTCGACAAGCCCTGGACCTGGCTGGTGCTCAGCGCCGCCACGTCGGCAGTTTGCAGGGCGCCCACCTGGTCTTGCGTCAGGGCGTTGAGCTGGGTGGTGGTCAGGGCACGCACCTGCTCTGTGCTCAAGGACTGCACCTGGGCTGTGGTCAGCAGTTGCAATGCGCCAGTGGGCAAAGACGCAACCTGGCCGGTGGTCAGGGCGGCCACGTCGGTGGTGCCCAGCGCGGCAATCTGGTCTTCGTTCATGGCCCCGAACTGGCCCGCACTCAGGCTCTGCACCTGGGTAGACGTCAGGGCGCCCACCTGGGTGTTGGTCAGCACCGCAATCTGGCCAGTGCCAAAGGCGGCCACCTGGCTGGTGCCCATGCCGGCCAGCTGGCTGGTGGTCAGGGCCTCCAGGGCGCTGTTGCTCAGCTTGTTGACCTGCAGCGTGCTCAGACCGGCCACCTGGGTCGTGCTCATGGCGCTGATGTCATCGGCGTCCAGCGCATTGATCTGGGCACTCGACATGGCTTGCAGCTGGCTGGTCGTCAAGGCCTTGACCTGGGCGGAGCTCAGGGCGGTGACCTTGGCGTTGCTCAAACCGGCCACCTGGCTGGTGGTCAGGGCAGCCACGTCTTCGGTGCCCAAGGCCAAGACCTGGTCTTCGCTCAGTGCATTGAGTTGGGTGGTGGTCATGGCACTCACCTGGGCGGTGCCCAGTGCCGTCACCTGCGCGGCGGTGAAGCTGGCCAGGGCGCCTGTGCTCAGGGTATTGACCTGCGCCGTGCCCAGAGCCGCGACTTCGGCGGTGCTCAGCGACTGGATCTGGCCTTCGTTCATGGCCGCAAATTGGCCCGATGTCATGCCTGCCAGCTGGGCGGTGCCCATGCCGCCCACTTGGGCGTCGCTCAAGGCCGCGACTTGGCTGGTGGTCAATGCGCCCACCTGGGTCGAGCTGAGGGCGCCCATCTGGGTGGTCGTCAGGCCTTCCAGGCTGGCGTTGGACAGTTTGCTCACCTGGGCGGTGGTCAGCGCGGCCACCTGGCTGGTGCCCATGGCGCCAATGTCCGTGGCGTCCAGCGCATTCAGTTGGCTGGACGACATGGCTTGCAGCTGGCCGGTGGTCAGGGCCTGAACCTGTGACGAGCTCAGGGCAGTGACGTTGGTGCTGGACAAACCTGCCACCTGGGTGCTGGTCAGCGCGGCCACATCGGCGGTGTCCAGGGCTTGCACCTGGGTTTCGCTCAGGGCGTTGAGCTGGCCGGTGGTCATGGCGCTGACCTGGGCTGTACCCAGGGCCTGGACTTGGGCCGTGCTCATGGCGCTGACCTGTGCGGTGGTCAGCGCAGCCACCTGCGCTGTGCTCAGGTTGCTCACCTGACTGGTCGTCAGGGCCGCAATCTGGCCTGTGGCCACCTGCGGTAACTGGGCCGTGGTCAGGCTGCTGATTTGGCTGGTGCTCATGGCCGCCACATCGGCGGTGTCCAGTGCATTGATCTGGGCCGAGGTCAGCGACTGTACCTGGGTGCTGGTCAATGCGTTGACTTGTGAAGACGTCAGGGCTGTGGCCGAGGCACTGGCCAGGCCAGACACCTGGGTGTTGCTCAGGGCGGCCACGTCGGCGGTTTCGAGCGCTTGCACCTGGGTGCTGGTCAGGGCGTTCAGCTGGGCGCTGCCCAGGGCCTGTACCTGCGCAGTGCTCAGGCCTGCCACCTGGGCGGTGGTCATGGCCTGCACAAAGGTGGTGGTCAGCCCGGCAATTTGGGCGGTGCTCATGCTGGCCAGGTCGGCCGTGTCAATGGCGGCCAGCTGGCTGCTGCTGAGCGACGAGATCTGGGTGCCACTGAGGGCGCCGAACTGGGCGCTGCCCATGGCCTGGATCTGACCAGTGGACAGACTGCTGACCTGGGCAGTGGTGAGGGCCGCTACCTGGGCGGTGCCCATGGCGGCCACCTGGGTGGTCGTCAGAGCCGACAGCTGGGTGGTGTTCAGCTTAGACACCTGGCCTGCCGTGAGGGCTGCAACCTGGCTGGTGCCCATGGCGGCCACATCGGCCGTGTCCAGGGCGTTCAGCTGGGTCGAGGTCATGGCCTGCAGTTGGGCCGAGCCCAGGGCATTGACCTGACTCGACGTCAGTGCCGTGACGGTGCCGCTGCTGAGTGTGCCCACCAACTTGGCATTCAGGGCCGCAATTTCAGCGGTCTCCAAGGCCGCCACTTGCGTGCTGCTGAGAGCGTTGAGCTGCTCGGCGTTGAAGTGGCCAATCTGGCTGGTGGTCAAAGCCGCCAGCGAGCCGGTGCTCAGCCCGGCCATCTGGCCGGTGGTCAGTGCACGGATCTGCGTCTGGCTCAGCGCAGCGGCCTGACCCGTGGTCAAGGCTTGCAGCTGGCTGGTGCTCAGGCGAGCGGTCTGCAGGCCGCTCATGGAGGACAAAGCGCCAGTGGTGAGCTTGCTGATTTGCGTGGTGCTCAGGGCGTCCAGCTGTTCGCCTTTGAGGCCAGGCACTTGGCTGGAGCTGAGTGTGGCCACCGCATCGGTGTTGAGGCTGGCCACTTGCGCCGTGGTCAGGCTGCCCAGTTGGGCGTCGTCCATTGCCGCCACTTGCGTGGTGGTCAGCACGTTCAACTGCGCCGTGTTCAAGCCCTGCAATTGGTCGGCACGCAGGGCGGCCACCTGGGCGGTGCCCATGCCGGCCAGGTCGGCGGTGTCCAGCGCGTTGAGCTGGTCTGCCGTGAGCGAACGCAGGGCCGTCACGTTGATGGCCTTGACCTGGTCGCCCGACAGCGCCTTGATGGCACCCGTGGACAGGCGTGCCAGGTGCGCACCCGACAAGGCGCCCACCTGGGTGGTGGTCAACTGGCTGAGTTGGCCTGTGCTCAGGCCACCGACCTGCTCGGCCTTGAGGGCGGCCACTTGGCTGGTGGTGAGTTTGGCCACGTCGGCCGCTTCCATGGCATTGAGCTGGGCGGTGGTGAGCGACTTCACTTGCGCTGCGGTCAGCTGAGTGACTTGGTCGGTGGTGAGGGCCTGGATGGCACCTGTGCTCAAGCCCGCCACGGCGTTGTTGTTGAGGGCTGCCAGGTTGGCGGTGCTCAGCGTACCGATCGAGCTCAGCGCGTTGAGCTGGGCAGCGCTGATGGAGGAGAACTGCGCGGTGGTCAACGCATTGAGTTCGGCGCTGTCCAGGCTGCTGACTTGCGCAGTGGTCAGACCTGCCACTTGCGAGCCGGTCAGGCTGCGCAGCTGGGTGGTGCTCAGGCTGTTGAGCTGAGCGGTGGTCATGGCGCTGACTTGGGTGGCCTTCAAATTGGCCAACTGGCTGGTGCCCAGCGCGGCCACGTCGTTGCCCAGCGCTTGCACCTGGGCGCTGCCCAGGGTTTGCAGTTGCGCTGCACTGAAGGCCTTGACCTGGTCTGAACTCAGGGCGGCCACGTTGGCGGTGCTGAGTTTGCCCACCGCCGAGGCGTTGAGCGCAGCCACATCGGCCGTGTCCATGGCAGCCAGTTGGCTGGCGCCCAGGCCATTGAGCTGGTTGGCCGACAGGGTGGCGGCTTGCCCCGTCGTCAAGGCTTTGACGTGGTCTGTGGACAGGCTGGCCATTTGGGCGGTGGTGAGCCCACCAACTTGAATGGCCGACAAAGACGCGAATTGCGTGGTGGTCAGGGCATTGAGTTGGCTGGTGGACAACTTTGACACTTGCGAAGCCGACAGCGCCGCCACCTGGGCGGTGCTGAGCTTTTGCAGGTCGGCGGTTTCCAGGTTGTTGAGCTGGCTGCTGGACAGCGACTTGAGCTGCTTGGCCGTCAGGTGCTCGACTTGCCCGGTGGTCAGGGCCTGCAGCACCGTGGTGCTGAGCTTGCCAAAGGCGCCGTCGTTGATGGACGACAGCACTGTGGACGTGAGGGCGGCCACCTGGCTGGTGCCCAGGGCGTTGAGCTGGTTGGCAGACAGGGCGCTGACCTGACTGCTGCTCAGCAAGGCCAAGTTGCCGGTGCTCAGGCTGTTCATCTGCGCTGTGGTCAGCGAGGTGAGTTGTTTGCCTGCCAGGCTTTGCAGCTGGGTGCTGGTCAGGTTGTTGAGCTGGCTGGTGGTCAGCTGGCCCACCTGATCGGCGCGCAGCTGGGCCATCTGGGCCGTGCTCATGGTGGCCAGGTCGGCGGTTTCGATGGCCTGGATCTGTTTGCTGGTCATGCCGCCCAGCTGGGTTTTGTCCAGGGCCTGCACCTGGGTGGAGGTGAGTGCACCGACGAACTGGGTGGACAAACCCGCTGCCGCAGAGGCGGAAATGGCGGCGATGTCGGTCGTCTGAATGCTGGCCACCTGGTCGGTGGTCATGGCATTGAGCTGGGCGGCGGTGAGCTGCTTGAACTGGTCTGCCGTGAGTGCCTGCACCTGGCCGGTGGTCAGCTTGCCCATTTGGGTGGTGGTCAGGCCTTTGACCTGGCGGCCCTCCAGGGCGCTGACCTGGTTGTCGGTCAGGGCTTGCAGCTGGGTGGTGGACAAGCCGCCCACTTGCTCGGCGCTGAGCTTGACGATCTGGGCGGTGCCCATGGCGGCCAGGTCGGCGGTGTCCAGGGCGTTGAGTTGGTTGGCCGAGAGGGCGCGCACCTGGTTGGCGCCCAGGGCCGTGACCTGGCCAGAGCCCAGGGCCTGCACCTGCGTGGTGGACAGGCCCGAGACGGTGGCGGCCGACAAGGCGGCCACATCGGCCGTCTCCAGGCTGGCCATCTGGGCGGTGCTCAGGGCATTGAGCTGTTTGTCACTCAGCACGGCGGCCTGCGCCGTGGTCATGGCCTGCAGCTGTGTGGTGGACAGGCTGGCCACCTGGCTGCTCGTGAGCGATCGCACCTGCGCGCCCGACAGGGCTTGCATTTGGGCCGTGCCCAGGGCTTGCAACTGAGTGGTGGACAGTTTGGCCAGCTGGTCGGGTTTGAGCTGGCTGATTTGGGTGGTGCTCATGGCCGCCACGTCGGCGGTGTCCAGGGCGTTGAGCTGCTCGGCCTTGAGGCCTTTGAGCTGCGACTCACTCAGGTTTTGAACCTGGGTGGAGCTGAGCGACTGGATTTGTGCCGTGCCCACAGCGCCCAGGGTGGTGCCCTTGATGGCGGCCAGGTCGCCCGATTCGAGCGCCTGCACCTGGGTGCTGCTCAGCCCATTGAGCTGAGGGGCCGTCAGGCCCTGCACCTGCGAACTGGTCAGGGTCTGGATTTGGGTGGTGCTGAGCCCAGCCACCTGGCTGCTGGTCATGCCCTTGAGTTGGCTGTCGCTCAGGCTTTGCAGCTGGCTGCTGGTCAGAGCGTTGAGCTGGGTGGTGCTGAGTCCACCCAACTGAACCGCCTTGATGCCTTGCAGCTGGCTGTTGCTGAGCGAAGCCACCACGGTGGTCGACAGCGCATTGAGCTGGGTGGCCGAGAGGCTGCCCAAGTCTTTGGAGTCCAGTGCCGCCACATGGTCGGTCGTGAAGGCGGCCAACTGAGCCGTGGTCAGGCTGGCCAGCTGCGTGCCCGTCATGGCCTGCAGCTTGTTCTTGTCGTAGGTGAGCAGGCCGTCGCTGAAGTTGGAGGGGTCAAACGCGCTGATCTGCTTGTTGCTCAACTGCACAAAGTCGGTCGCCTCGATGGCGCCGATCTGGGCACTGGAGAGCGCATTGATCTGCGAGGTCGTCAGTTCCTTGATCTGCGTGGCAGAAAGCGCGGCGACGTCGGCGGTCGACAGGCTGGAGACCGTGAGTCCGCGGATCTGAGCGGCTGAGTATGAGCTGATGGATGCAACCATGGGAACCCCTTTAATTTGTGGCTTGGTGCTGCATGCGCAACACCCCAATGACGGACGCTTGGAGTGCGTCTGACCATTGCTTATTCGTCGATTCGGAAGATGTCGTCGAAACTTGAGGGGCTGGCCCCAGTTTTTTTAACCAGGGCCTGTGCCCTTGGTATCGGCAAGACAGCGGCAATCTGTAGTGGGTGTGCGGCATGTTCTTGCCGCCAGACGGGCTGCAACTGTCGAAAAAACGTCTCGTTTTCATCATTTTGAATACCTGGATATTCATTGGCTTGGCATACGACTTGCATGTTCTGTGCCATACCGTTTAAGGTGAATCCACGTGACGACAGGAGGCCGCATGAATGCACCCGTACCGAGTTCTGTGTTGCTGCAAGCTCAAACAGCCCAGGACACACCTGCGCCTGAGCGCGACCTGGTGGCTTATGTACGCCAGGGCCAGATGCCTGTGTCAGAGCTGGTGCAGCACGCCGAGCAGCTGCAGCAAAGCGGGCATTTGCAAGCGGCCTCTCATTTGTATGCACTGTGGCTGGCCCACCACGAGGACCACCGCAAGCACCTGATCTGGTTCAACCACGGCTCTTTGCTGCAACAGCTGGGGCAATTGCCCCAGGCGCAGGTGGCCTACGAACAAGCCATCGCGTTGTCGCCCGGCTTTGCACAAGCCCACATCAATTTGGGCCTGGTGCTGGAAAAGCAGGGGCAAAGCGACCAAGCCATTGCCGCCTGGGCACGCCTGACCGGGCAACGCTACGCACACGAGCCCGTGGCCCCCGACATGCTGACCACGGCGCTCAACCACATTGGCCGCCTGCACGAGAACAACAAAAACTACCGCCATGCCCTGGAGGCACTGGAGCACAGCCTGCAGGTCAACCCCAAGCAGACGGGCGTGATCCAGCACTGGGTGCACATTCGGCAAAAAGCCTGCGAGTGGCCGGTGTACAAGCCGCTGCCGGGCATCAGCAAGAACGACATGGTCATGGCCACATCGCCCCTGGCCATGCTGGCCCTGACCGAAGACCCGCTCATGCAGCTGCTGAGCTCGCACGCATTTGTGGCCCGCACCTATGGGCTCAGAGAAGAGTGGCTGTGCACCGTCAAGCAATACCACCACGGCAAAAAACGCATCGGCTTTGTGTCGGGCGACTTGCGCGAGCACGCGGTGGGCTTTTTGCTGCCCACCATGCTCAAGGGCATCGACCGGGACGCGTATGAGGTTTATGCCTATGACTTCACGGTGGACGATGGCACGCGCCACCGCCGGGAGCTGTTGGCCATGTTTGACCAAGTGCGGCCGGTGCACACCCTGAGTGACCGGCAAACGGCAGAGCAGGTGTTGGCCGATGAGATCGATGTCTTGATTGACCTGCATGGTTTGAGCGCCGGTGCGCGGCCGGGCATTTTTGCCCTGCACCCCGCGCCCAAGCAGGGGACGTATCTGGGTTTTATTGGCACCACAGGCATGCCCTGGTTTGACTTTGTGATCACCGACAAAAATGCGCTGCCGCCCGAGCATGCAGAGTTTTTCATGGAAAAGCCGCTGTATGTGGAGGGCAGCTTCATTCCATTGACGCCGCCCGATGAAGAGCTGCCGGTGGTCACGCGCGCCGATGTGGGCTTGCCCGAAGGTGCTTTTGTGATGGGGGCTTTTGGCAACGTCTACAAAATCACCCCTGAAATGTTTGCGGTGTGGATGCGGCTGCTCGCGCGCATCCCTGATGCGGTGCTGTGGCTGATTGACGACAACCCGACAACCACCGAAAACCTGAAAAACCACGCCCGCGCAGCCCAGGCTGACCTTTCAAGAATCGTATTTTCTCCACGAACGGTGCACAAGGAGTTTTGTGCACGGCTGAAATTGTGTGATGTGTACCTGGATACCTATCCCTACAACTGTGGATCGACAACGAATGATGTGATTCGGGCAGGGGTGCCGCTGGTGACGCAGTATGGGAGGACGATGGTTTCTAGGATGGGGCTGAGTATTTTGAAGTCAATTGGCTTGGAGTTTATGGCATCATTGAATTTTGATTCATATGAAAAAAATGTTAAAGATCTAAAAAATAATAAAAGAAAAATTCCGAATGTTAATCCTTCTGAGTTTTCCTTGTTGTCAAGATTGATGAGTGATGGCTAACTTGGAGAGTGATGTTGAAATATTTTTGGGATTTATTGTGATTTAATCTCTCTTGAGTGAATCATTATTTCATTTTAAAAAGATATGAAATTTACCATAATTTGATATTTTAAATATTTTGCCCAATTAATTTTTGGTTGATGCTTGTGCCGGAGTAATAAATGAATGAAAATTTGAAAATTTTGTCGCAAACCTTTAAAAAATATAATCTAGGATGTGGGACGCATCTATATCCTGGTTTTCTCAATATAGGTTATTGGTCTAATTTGGGCGATGGTTCCGTTTATAAGGACTTGAATGGAACGCAGGGTACTTATATGCTCAATTTTGATCTGCGTCACGGTATACCTGCCGAGAATGATTCGCTAGACCTCATTTATCACTCACACATGCTTGAACATCTATCCTATTTAGAGGGTATTTCCTTTTTAAAGGAATGCTACAGAGCGCTTGCTCCTGGCTCACGTATGCGAGTCCTGGTACCGGATTTGGAGATCTGGATTAATGCATATACGAATAATAACAAATTTTTCTTTAATGAATATCGAAAGGTTCTTGATCCTGAGATATATGTCACCAAAGCATCTATTTTCATGGGCATGCTGCATAACCATGAACACAAATGTGGATACGATTTTGACTCGTTGAAATGGGTTGTTGAGCATGTGGGCTTTGTAAATGTTAGGCGCACGCTTTATGCCGACAGCGATTTGGAAGAAATCCTGACTTTAGAGCCGCAACTTCCGCTGCGCATCATGGAAACGCTTTGTATTGAATGCTTCAAACCGTAGGCAATGGAGGTTGACCATGCAAACTGAACGTTTGTCAATGCCCTTAATAACATTGATCATACCCACTCACAAGAGGCCAGTGCTTCTACGACGTGCGCTTGCATCTGTGAACTTACAATTACACCGCGACATTCTTGAGGTCATCGTCATATCGGATGAAATGGACCAACTCACAGAGGACGTTTGCGCTGGGCTATTACGACAAGGCGATATTTTTATTCGACGAAACGGCTTAGCCGGACCTTCGGCCAGTCGAAATCTGGGCTTGCGGTTGGCCAGAGGTCGATTCGTCATGTTTCTGGACGATGATGACGCTTGGCAAACTGATTTTACCGAGGCCTTGTTATCCCAGTTGACGAAATTCAGTGGAAATGTTGCATATTTCAATTGCACCGTAGTCAAGGAAAGCCGCAGTGCTAATGGCCCAGTCAAAACTGGAGAGATGTCCTTGGACATGAGTCAGATGCTTAACGATGCCGTATTCGTTAAGAATCAGGTGCATATGTCATGTTACCTGTTTTCAAGATACTTGTTGGCTGGACTTGAGTTCGACTCTTCGATGCGTGCATATGAGGATTGGGATTTCATTTTGGCCGTACTTGAGAGAGAAATGGCTGTTCACCTGCCCATAGCTTGCTCCTATATTTATGAGGTGGACGACTACACTTCAGATCGGCGGGGAGCAAGTGCCAGTGCCAAGGATCGAAATGCAGTCATTGATTATCTATATGTTTATCGACGTCATCCGGCGCCTTCAGCTGAGATTCAGGCACGTAGAAAAGCCTTGCTAGATTCAGTTGGTATGGAACTCCCTCAAGAACTACTGTGACTGTATAATCCATGACAAATAAATTCCTTATTGCTGCGCCTGCCTATTCGGCGCGATCTGGTGGAATAATGGTACTTCACGAGCTGTGCACGGCGCTCAATATCATAAATAAACAAGCTGGAATTATTTTCATAACTGAGGGTTCGCAAGATTTACAGAATTTTAAATTCGGTTATTCGGATGGTCATAATTTATATGACCCGAATGGCCTGCACTACGATTATTTTACAGGTCAAACCAATGAAGGGATTAATGATTATATACGCGATTCTGTGATTATTTATCCTGACATCGTTCGTGGAAACCCCTTGGGGGCTCGCAAGTATGCAACTTATGTATTGGGTTTTCCGAAATTCGAAATAAATTCGGATTTCATCATTAGTTATTCAAGAAATTATATTTCAAATCCAGACTGCATTTTATACAAACCTTTTATCTCAGAGCACATGCACAGCAGGGAAATGCCACACTGGAGCCAGCGTAATTTATCGCTAACCTACTTTGGCAAAGGACCAGCGTATGCCGATTGCGCCTTGGTTCCCGGTACGGTGTTGATTGAGCGTGACTGGCCCCGCGACAAACAACAACTGGCGTTGCTTTTACGCCAGTGTAAATATTTTTTCTCTTGGGACAGTCTTTCGGCAACCAATATCGATGCGGTTCTTTGCGGAGCTGTCCCAATCCTCATGCAAGACAATCAACTGCCTCGCTCTGTAATTGATAGTCTAGAAAGCGGACCACTGCCCACTATAAGCTACACACCTGGTATGGATAACAGATCAACCCCCGCCAACGTGGCAGCTATCGACACCGCTATGGCAAATATTGTGGAAAATTTAGCAAAGTATAACGCCTCCTGGCAGACGCAAGTGATTAATTTTTGCAAGCTAATAGAAGACAGAGCCTAGAAAAATTATTTATCCCTGAAAAATCATATCATCGCCGACTGCTGGCTTGAAATGAATTTTGCAGGGTTGACTACGTAACCGCTTCAATGTGCCGAATCGCACGGACATTGGTGTTGGCAAGTAAGCGTCCTGCCATCTATGACGTAATGTGGTCCAAAATTTGCTGTGTGATTTTTGCAGTCTATTACGCCTCGATAGTGGCGAAATTTAGACAGTCCCATAGGATCATGTCCTCATGCATCAGATTCACCTGAACAATACCGACAGTTTTCAAGCCAGGGATGACCAAACCTTGCTGGAGGCTGCACGTTTGGCACAAAAGTCGTGGCCATACAGTTGCCAGACTGGCCGTTGCAATGCTTGTAAATGCAAAGTGTTGTCTGGTCAAACCACGTCCCGGTGCCCTGAAGCTGGATTGACCGATCAGGAAAAAGCCGAGGGATGGATTCTGGCTTGTGTCCGTTGCGCCAACTCAAATGTGGATCTGGAAGTGGAGAGTTGGGGCGAACTGGCGTTGCCTCCTGCTCAAACTTGGCCTTGTCGTATTCAAAGCATAACCTTGCTCACCGATGACGTGATGCACGTCCAGTTGCGCTTGCCACCGGCAAGTTTGTTTGATTTTTTACCTGGTCAATTTATTGAGGTAATAGGGCCAGAGGGCATTAGGCGCAGCTACTCACTTGCCCAAGCCAATAACTCCGAAAAAACACTGGAGCTTCATATCCGTGCGGTAGAGGGCGGCCAGATGAGTCAGTTCTGGTTTTCTCAGGCCAAAGTCAACGATCTTCTGAGATTGCACGGACCTTTAGGAACCTTTTTTTTGCGCGATGTGAGTAACTTGAATCTCATATTAATGGCCACAGGTACAGGTATTTCGCCCATTAAAGCCATTCTGGAGTCGCTTCCACTATTGACAGCCGATCGCCAGCCGAAATCGGTTACTGTATTGTGGGGTGGCCGAACGCGACCAGACCTTTACATGGACTTGGAGCAACTTGTTGCTAAATACCATTTCATCCCTGTTTTATCGCGAGCGAACGCAGATTGGACAGGCCCCAGAGGTTATGTGCAAGATGCGCTTCTGGCATTGAATCTTGACCTTTCTCAGGCTGCCGTCTACGCCTGCGGTTCACCCGCCATGATCAACAGCTCTAAAGCTAAGTTGATGGAGGAGGGCTTACCCCCTCAGCGTTTTTATTCGGATGCCTTTGTATGCACCAGTTCTTTCTAATGAATGCAGGAAACCAATCATGAAAGCAGTCATTTTGGCCGGCGGTCTTGGCACTCGATTGAGTGAAGAAACCTCCACGCGTCCCAAGCCCATGGTTGAAATCGGTGGACGCCCTGTGCTTTGGCACATCATGAAAATGTATTCGCATCACGGCATCAATGACTTCATTATTTGTTGTGGTTACAAAGGTTATGTCATCAAGGAGTATTTCTCCAATTATTTCCTGCACATGTCGGACATCACCTTTGACATGCGAAACAACAGAATGGAAGTTCATCAAAAACGCGCAGATCCATGGAACGTTACTCTGGTTGATACGGGTGAACAATCTATGACCGGTGGTCGCATAAAGCGTGTGGCGGATTACGTGAAAGATGATGAAATGTTCTGCCTTACTTACGGCGATGGAGTCAGTGACGTTGACATCGGCGCTGCAGTTGAGTTTCACCGTTCCCATGGTAAGGCAGCAACACTGACAGCCACTTACCCTCCGGGTCGTTTCGGCGCTCTTGACATTCAAGGCCCACGAATTCAGCAGTTTCTAGAAAAACCACGCGGCGACGGTGCCAAGATCAACGGCGGCTTTTTCGTTCTCTCCCCGAAGGTGCTTTCTTATCTTGATGGTGACGATACGGTTTGGGAGCAGCAACCTTTGCAGCGGCTTGCTGAGGAGGGTGAGCTGATGGCATTCCAGCATGACGGTTTTTGGCAGCCCATGGATACCTTGCGTGACAAAAATTTGCTTGAAGACCTTTGGGCGTCGGGGCAAGCACCTTGGAAGACCTGGGCATGACGATGTCTTCGAACACCATTCAGGCCAAGTTTTGGCAAGGAAAGCGAGTGCTTTTGACCGGGCATACCGGATTCAAAGGCAGCTGGCTCAGTCTGTGGCTTCAGTCCCTTGGGGCCGAGTTGTGTGGTGTTGCTCTGGAGCCGCCGACCCATCCTTCGTTATTTGCGGTGGCGAACGTGGCAAGGGGTATGCAACATCACATTGCCGATGTCAGAGATGCGGGGACCATTACCAAACTGATGACAAGTTTTCAGCCAGAGATCGTGATTCATATGGCGGCCCAGCCACTGGTTCGCTTGTCTTATCAAGAGCCGGTAGATACTTTCGCGATCAACGTCATGGGTACCGTTAATGTTTTGGAAGCGATCCGTCAGGTCGGTGGCGTTCGTGCCGTAGTCAACATCACAACGGACAAATGCTACGAAAACCGTGAATGGGTGTGGGCTTACCGTGAAGATGAGCCTATGGGAGGCCACGACCCCTACTCCAGCAGCAAAGGCTGTGCGGAATTGGTCAGCTTGGCTTATCGCAAATCCTTCTTGCAAGAAGACGGAATTGCGTTGGCCACGGCCCGTGCGGGCAACGTCATCGGTGGTGGTGATTGGGCGCGCGATCGACTTGTTCCCGACATACTGCGTGCTCTAGAAAAGCACGAACCGGTGCTGATCCGAAATCCGCACGCTATTCGCCCTTGGCAGCATGTTTTAGAGCCACTTTCTGGGTATCTGCAATTGGCAGAGCGTTTGTATCTGCATGGACAACGCGATGCAGAGGGTTGGAACTTCGGCCCCCGCGACGAGGATGCGCGCCCAGTGCAGTGGATTGTTGAGCATCTTTGTGAACACTGGGGTGGTGGCGCGTCTTGGTCCTTACAGCCTGGCGATCACCCCCATGAAGCCAGCTTTTTGAAGCTGGATATTTCAAAAGCTCGACAGCGTCTTCAATGGACACCACGTTGGTCGCTGGAAGTCGCTCTCAATCACATCGCCGAATGGCATCAAGCCTGGATCAAAGGCCAGGATATGCGCTCCGTTTGCCTGAACCAGATTAACCAATACGGATCTTCGCTATGAATGCAATAACAATCAATTTTCAACCGCAGCTCGAAAAGCTTCGCAGTCAAATCAGTGAATTGGTCCAGCAATACGCTGACATTGCGTATGCACCCAAGCCCTTTGTCCCTGGTCAGACCGCTGTACCCGTGTCTGGCAAGGTTATCGGTGCAAAGGAGCTGCAACTCATGGTCGACGCCTCGCTGGACGGTTGGCTGACTACTGGCCGTTTCAACGTGATGTTCGAGAAGCGCCTGGCGGAATTCCTGGGCGTGAAGTACCTGATCACTGTGAACTCCGGTTCTTCGGCCAACCTGGTGGCCTTCTCCACGTTGACCAGCCCCAAGCTTGGCGACCGCGCCATCAAGCAAGGTGACGAAGTGATTGGTGTGGCAGCGGGCTTCCCGACAACCGTCAACCCGATCCTTCAGTACGGAGCTGTGCCGGTGTTCGTCGACGTGGATCTTGCTACGCACAACATCGATGCTTCAAAGATCGAGGCGGCCATCACTTCCAAGACCAAGGCCATCATGCTGGCCCACAGCCTGGGCAACCCGTTCAACCTGGATGTGGTCACCGCGCTGTGCAAAAAATACAACTTGTGGCTGGTGGAAGACTGCTGTGATGCGTTGGGTGCCACCTACAAAGGGCAGATGGTTGGAACTTTCGGTGACATCGCCACCCTGAGCTTCTACCCAGCTCACCACATCACCATGGGTGAAGGCGGTGCAGTGTTCACCAACAATGCCGAATTGAAGTTAATTGCCGAGTCCTTCCGCGACTGGGGCCGGGACTGTTACTGCCCGCCCGGCAAGGACAACACCTGCGACAAGCGCTTCTGCTGGACAAAGAAGGAGCTGGGTGGCGACCTGCCTGATGGCTACGATCACAAGTACACCTACAGCCACCTCGGCTACAACCTGAAGATCACCGACATGCAGGCCGCCTGCGCACTGGCGCAAATGGATCGAGTGGAAGAATTCATCGCCAAGCGGCGCGCCAACTTCGTGTACTTGAGGAATCGACTGCAGAGTTGCGCCGAGTTCCTGCACCTGCCTGAACCCACGCCGAACTCCGTGCCGTCGTGGTTCGGTTTTCCGCTCGTTCTCCAGGAAAGCAGCGGTGTCAAGCGCGCCGACCTGATCAACTTCCTGGAACAGAGCAAGATCGGTACCCGCCTGCTGTTCGCCGGCAACTTGACTAAGCAGCCCTATATGGCCGGGCGCAACTACCGCGTCAGCGGCGAGCTGACCAACACCGATGTGGTGATGAACCAGACCTTTTGGCTCGGCACCTTCCCCGGCCTGGACACCCCGCAGCTGGACTACATTGCTGGGAAGATTGAAGAGTTCTTTGGCTTGAACTTCTGATCCATGAGCGAGGCACCGACCATTCTGCGCCTGCCGACAGCCGACCTCGACAGCATCGTCGAAGGCGTCGGTCCGCGCTGGGAGCGTCTGCGCGGCCAGCGGGTGCTGCTGACCGGCGGCACGGGCTTCATCGGCAAGTGGTTGCTCGGCAGCTTCCTGCACGCCAACCGCAAGCTCGGCCTGGGCGCGCATATCGTCGTGCTCAGCCGACGGCCCGAAGCCTTCCTCGCCGAGTTTCCGGCGCTGCGCGGCGCCGAGGACATCATCTGGCTGACCGGTGATGTTCGCGAACTCGCAGCCGCCGATGCGGCCGACTGCGGCTTCGCCATTCACGCCGCAACCGACGTGGTCGCCAGCAGTACGCCGTTGGAGATCATGGACACCTGCGTCACCGGCACCCGCAGCGTGCTCGACGCCATGGGCGACGGTATCGAGCCGCGCCGCGTGCTGCTGCTCAGCTCCGGCGCGGTCTACGGCCGCACGCCGTCCGAGATGCCAGCCATCCCCGAAACCTGGGCAGGTGCGCCGGATCCTCTGGCGCCTTCCTCCGCCTACGGTGAAGGTAAGCGCGTGAGCGAACTGCTTGGTGTGATGGCGGCGGCTGCCAGGCCAGGACTCGAGGTCGCCATCGCCCGCTGCTTCGCCTTCGTCGGTCCGCACTTGCCGCTTGACAAGCATTTCGCCATCGGCAACTTCATTGCCGCAGCACTCCGTGGCGAGGACATCCAGATCCAGGGTGACGGAACGCCGCTGCGCAGCTACCTGTACGCCGGCGATCTGGCCCGCTGGTTGTGGGCAATGCTTTTTGACGCACCAAGCGGCCGCGCCTACAACGTTGGCGGCGCCGAAGCGCTTTCCATCAGCGAACTCGCCCAGCGCGTCAATCGCGTGCTGGGAGGCACCGGCCAGGTCCGCATAGCCCGCAAGCCCGAACCCGGCGTGCCGCCGCAGGCCTATGTGCCTTCGGTCGAACGCATTGCCGCCGAACTGGGGCTTTCCAGCCACGTCCAATTGGACGACGCCATCCTTCGCACGGCCCGCTGGGCCGACCAAACCCGATCGGAATCCACATGAACGGTCTCGACACCGATAGCCGCGATCTCGCCTGCCGCATGCGCTTGCAAGCGCTGCAAATGGTCCACCGCGCCAAGGCTTCGCACATTGGCTCCGCGCTTTCCATCTGCGATATCGTGGCCGTACTCTACGGCCAGGTGCTGAAGCTGAACCCGGCCTGTCCGCAGGACGAATCGCGCGACCGCTTCATCCTCAGCAAGGGCCACGCCTGCGTGGCTGTTTACGCCGCTCTGGCCGAAACCGGCTTCTTCCCGCGCGCGGACCTACTCAAGTACGGCCAGGATCATTCAGTGCTAATGAACCACATCAGCCACAAGGTCGCCGGCGTGGAGTTCTCCACCGGCTCGCTGGGCCACGGTCTGCCCTTCGGCACTGGCAAGGCACTGGCAGCACGCCGCCGCAAATACGACTGGCGCACATTTGTGTTGCTTAGTGATGGCGAACTGGGCGAGGGCTCGAATTGGGAGGCCATGATGTTTGCCGCCCATCATCAGTTGGATAACCTCGTTGTGATCGTCGATTACAACAAGCTGCAAAGCTTGACCACGGTGGACAAGACCTTGCGCGTTGAACCCTTGGCAGACAAGGCGCATGCATTCGGTTGGGCTGTCCGAGAGGTTGATGGTCACAACCATGCTGAACTGGCAAAACTGCTTAGCTCAGCGCCCTGGGAACCCGGCAAACCTTCTTTCCTGATCGCTCATACGACCAAAGGCAAGGGGGTCAGTTTTATGGAAAACAGTGTCGAATGGCACTATAAGTCGCCTTCCGCTGAACAACTTTTGCAGGCAATTGAGGAAATTCACCATGCGTAATGCGTTCATCCAAGAACTAGTGTCGCTGGCCCGCCAGCACCCGCAGATAGCACTGATCGTTGGTGACCTTGGCTACTCTGTCGTCGAGCCATTTGCTGACGAATTTCCTGATCGTTTTATCAACGCTGGCGTGGCCGAACAGAATATGACCGGACTGGCAGCTGGAATGGCATCAGAGGGTTATCACGTTTTTACGTACTCCATTGCCAATTTCCCCACTTTTCGGTGTGCTGAGCAGATTCGCAACGATGTGGCGTACCACAAACTCCCGGTGACTGTGGTGTCGGTTGGCGGCGGGCTTGCCTATGGCGGCCTAGGCTACTCACACCATGCTGTGCAGGACTATGCGCTTATGCGAACGTTGCCCAACATGTTGATTGCTGCACCTGGCGATCCGATGGAGGTGCGTGCGTGTATGCGTTACTTGGTTGCTCAACCTGGTCCATCTTACTTACGATTGGGCAAAGCTGGCGAGCCTAATTTCCATGCACAAGTACCCTCGGTAGAGCCTGGTCAGTGGTTGTCAGTGCGTAATGGTGAGCGTGCCCGGACAATCCTGAGTACTGGTGCTGGCATGCAAATCGCGATGAATTGGTTGGAAGACCCCCGGTATGTCGATTGTGATCTGTATTCGATGCCCCTTTGGTCAATGTCCACCAAGGAGCTTCAGGGTGAAATGCTGCACCAATTTTCAGAAGTCATCACTCTTGAGGATCACTTATTGGACGGCGGCTTTGGCTCATGGTTGCTTGAGGCTAAATCTATGAGCGCAGGCCTGACTTGCAATGTCCGACCTGTTGCTTTGAACCCAGATGTTTGCGGTATGGTGGGGTCTCAGAACACATTGAATCAGTTAGGCGGTTTATTGCCCTGATTGGTCAAGTGGATCCGGGGCAATTGAGTTCAAGCCCAGACATCCACCTCGCCGCCCAGCCCATTCCAGCTCAGCTTTCGCTTGCCGCCGGTTTTTTTGCTGCGCTTGGCTTTGGTGGCAGTTGCACCCATTGGGCGAGTGCTTTCTTGCACGCTTTCTGTTCTGCCCGGCAATACCCGAGATGCCGGGTTGATGGTGCTTTGGGCGCGCACCATGGCTTGGGCAAGGGTGACGGAGTCGACTCGCATGGTTGTTTGGTCAATGCGCTGGTGTGTTGTAGGAGCTTGCCTTGCAAGTGATGCGGGTGTGGATCATAGGCGGTTGATCGCCAGCAGGGCTGGCTCCTACAGGGTGCGGATTGTCAGCGCAGCAGGCGCATGACCGACATGGGGCTTTGGGTGGCCTGAGACAGCATGGCCTTGCCGGCCATTTGCATGATTTGCGCTCGGGCCAGTTCGGCGGTGGCCTGGGCGTAATCGGTGTCCACAATTTTGCTGCGCGATGCGCTCAGGTTTTCGGTGATGTTGGCCGATGCGTCGCTGGCGCGCACCAGGCGGTTCATGGCCGCACCCCATTGCACGCGTGTGCTGTCCACGGTGTTCAGGCTGGCGTCGATCGCGTCCAGGGCGCTCTTGGCCTCTGTGGCCGTACCAATGCTGCTGCCCAGGGCCTGCAGGCCTTTGAAGTCGGCCATGTCCACGGTTTGCGCGTCGTTGGACGTGGCGCCAATTTGCAGGTGTGCGGTGGCCATGCTGCCGTCCAGCAGGTTGCGGCCGTTCCAGCGGGTGTTTTCCACCGTGGTGCTGATGTGCTCGCGCAGTTGGGCGAATTCATTGCTGAGCGCGCTGCGGTCCTGGTCGGTGTAAGTGCCGTTGGCCGCCTGCACGGCCAGCTCGCGCATGCGCACCAGGGCGTTGCCAATGTCACCCGATGCGCTGTCGGCCGTTTGCAGCATCGACACGCCGTCGTTGGCGTTGCGCATGGCGCGGTTGAGGCTGATCATGTCGGACGACATGCGGGTGCTGATGGCCAGGCCTGCGCTGTCGTCGGCCGCCGACAAAATGCGGTTGCCTGTGGCCAAGTGCGCTGTGGCTTGCTGCACGGCTTGCGAGGCACCCACCATGGCGCGTTCGGCCTTGGCGGCATTGGTGTTGGTGGCGATGCTTGACATGTCGCCTCTCTCCTTCAGGGCATTGCACAGGGGCCCAGCGGGCCGTCCACGGGTGGCCAAGGATGCTGTGTGGCACAGCCACCAGCGTGGTCACCCTGTGGGCGTGGTCTGTCATGCCAGAAAACCCGGCGTGGCCGGGCTGACTGGCATGTGCTCCGGCATTACTGCAGCAGAGACAGCACCGAGGAGGGTTGCTGGTTGGCCTGGGCCAGCATGGCGGTGGCCGCCTGCTGGATGATCTGCGTGCGGGCCAGTTCGGTGGTCGCCTGGGCATAGTCGGTGTCGGCGATGCGGCTGCGGGATGCGGCAGTGTTTTGCGACACATTGCTCAGGTTGTCGGCCGCATAGTTCAGGCGGTTGACTTTGGCACCCAAGTCGGCGCGGAAGGAGTCGACCTTCGTGATGGCGGTGTCGAGTTTGTCCAGCGCCCCCTGTGCGGCGGTGTGGCTGCTCAAGTCCAGGCCAGCCACGTCCAGACCCGAAGAGGACATGTCCTTGAGGGAGATGGTCACGTCCGAGTCGGTGCTGTTGGCAATGCCCACTTGCAAGGTTTTGTCCTGGTCGCTGTTGAGCACCGACATGCCGTTCCACTTGGTGTTGGACGCAATGCGGGTGATCTCGGTTTCCAGCTGGGTGACCTCTTTGCCCAGGGCAGTGCGGTCGTCAGCGCTGTAGGTGTCGTTGGCGGCTTGCACAGCCAGTTCACGCATGCGCTGGAGCATGTTGGTGATTTCGTTGGTGGCGCCTTCAGCGGTTTGCAGCATCGAGATGCCGTCGTTGGCGTTGCGCACGGCCTGGTTCAGACCACGGATCTGCGAGGTCATCTTGTTGCTGATGGCCAGGCCCGCAGCGTCGTCTGCAGCAGAGTTGATGCGCTTGCCAGTGGACAACTGCTCCATGGTTTTGGAGAGGTTGCGGCTGTTGACTGTGAGGGCGTTCTGAGCCACGAGCGACTTCACGTTGGTGTTGATGACTGACATGGTCTTACTCCTGAAAGAGCTGTTTCAAAGGTCTGGCAGGAGGAGCCTGCCGTTTCACAGAAACTCGGAACAATCTCTGTTGCTAAGTGATTCGGTGTCTGTGGGGATTACTTGAGTGGCTGTGTCGAAAATTTTTCGACATTCAAGTGGATTCGTTGTGCAGCATGCCCTTGACGTTCTCCAGGTTGTGGGAGACGCGCAGCATGGTGGCATCGGGTATCTGGCGAACGATCTCGCCGGTCTCGGTGTTCTTGACGGTGATGACCACGCGGTCTGAAGCTTCATCCATGCTGAAGTTCAGATTGCGGCCGTTGTCACGCATCATTTCGTTCAGGCGCTCGATGTCTTCGCGCAGATTGGCGCGCATCTCTTCCACATCCAGCGTGGGCTCGAAAGGTTTGGCTTCGGGTTTGGGGGCTTTGGCCTCAGCCGCAGGCGCAGCAGCGGCGGGTGCAGCGGGTGCGGCGGGGGCTGCAGCAGGAACGGGCGCGGCGACGGCAGGCGCTGGCGCGCGGGGGGGCGGGCTGGCTTGGCCAATGGCCGAGATGTCGTTGCTCATGGTTCACCTGTGGCGGTTATGGGGTCAGGCCGTTGGCGCGAAAGGGTTCTACCCAGACGGGCGCGAATGGCGGTTGTCGAAGTATGAATCGACCCCACAGGCGAAAACTTGATGCCCCTCTTAGGGGCTCATTCATTCAAATGAATTGGAATGAATTACTTATTTGTGTACATCGCCATCAGCCCCTCAAAGCTGCTGCTCAGACTGGTGCGCATGGCGTTGGCGTTGCCCACCAGGGTGTCCATGGTGCTGAACTGAGAGGTGTAACGCTCCAGCAACTGCGCCATGCGGTCTTCGAGGGCGGTCAGCTCTTCTTCGTAGTCCTTGACGCGGCTTTGCGCGGTGGTGATTTGCTGGTTGACAATGCCTGTGGAGCGCAGCATTTCGTCCAGTCGGCTGACCGCCTGACCGGCCAGGCCCGAGGGCTGGTCGCTGTAGACGCTCAAGCCATTGCTGTCCGCGGTGAACATGGTGACCACTTCGTCAAAGTGGCTGCTCAGGGCAGTGTCCAGTTTGGTTTCGTCCAGTTGCAGAGCGCCGTAGCGGTCCAGGCTCAGGCCCATGTCGCGGGCCGCACGAATGTGGGTGCCCGGGGTCTCCGAGGTGTTGGTCACCAGCTTGCGCACTTGCGCGCGCAAATTTTGGACCAGCGAATCGGCCGCCAGGGCGCCGCCCACGGTTTCAACCTCGCTTTTGGGGTTGGTGAGTTCCTGCAGGGTTTCGTTGAAACCGTTGTAGGCACTCACCAGGGTCTGGAGTTTTTCTTTGAGGCTGGCGGTTTCGCGCGTCACGCCCAGGTGCGCTGCGCCGTTGGTGGTAGCCCCCAGCTCAAAGGTCACGCCTTGGACCAGGTCGTCGATGGTGTTGCTGGCGCGGTTGACGGTCAGGCCGTCGATCTTGACGATGGCCTGGCTGGCGCTTTGCAGTGTGGTGGCAAATTCAACGCCCGCCACAGGGTTGGCACTGCTGTCGCTGCTGGTCAAGGTAAAGGCCTGGTCGGCGCCCGATTCGCCGGTGACCACAATCGACCAGGCCGAGCCTGCCGAGTCGGTTTGCACCAGACGGGCCGAGACGCCCAGGTCGGCGTTGTTGATGGCGTCCACCATGCCGGTAGGGGTGGCGGTGCTCACCGCGATGGCTTGGGCTGCGCCACCGTTGATGGAGAGGTTGAGCGAAAACGCTGTGCCACCGTTCAAGGGCGTGTTGACCGCGGCGAACGAGCTGCTGGCGCTGCGCTGGGCGCTGGCCAGTTGCAGCACTTCAAAGTCAAAGTTGCCGGTGGTCGCTGAACTGCTGGCTTTGACGGTGACGGCGCTGCTTTGGCTGTTGCTGACCTGCAGGGAGCCCAGCTCGTTGGCGTCGTTGATGGCTTCGAACGCGGTTTTGAGTTCGGACAGGGCGTATTTGATGGCCCCATAGGCCGAGATGCGTGCCTCGGTCTCGGTTTTCTTGGTCTCGATGCGTTCCTGGCGGGGTGCGCGTTCGGCCGCCACCAGGCTTTCGGCCAGGGCTTTGGTGTCAATGCCCGAGCCTGCGCCCAGGGTGCTCACGATGTTGGAAGTGGTCGCCATCTCGGTTCAATTCTTCAATAGAGCAGCATCGTCATGGGAAGTCAGAACTTGAATCAGCGCCCGATGTAGTCGAACAGCGACAGGCTGGAGATTTTGGTGAAGCTGCTCATGGCAGCTTCCAGCGACATCACTTCCTTGTTCATGCGGGTCACGGCCTCGGCGTAGTTGAGGTCTTCAATGTCGGACAAGGTGCTTTTGAGGCGCAGGGTGGTTTCGTCGAGCACGTCAAGCTGCGACTGGACCACTTTTTGGTCGGAGCCGGTTTGCGCCAAAGACAGGTTGAGTGCGTCGTGCATTTGGGTCAAGTCGCCGATGCCTTGCTGAATGTTGGTGGTGTTGTTGCCGTTGACGGCTGCAATCATTTCGTCAAGGGCGTCAAAAAAACTGACGGCTGTGCCATCCGAGCGCACCACGCGCTGGAACACGTCGGTGCCCGAGCGGGTGTATTCCACCGTGCGTTCGACGCCGGCCGGCACTTGCGTGGGGGTCTGGTCGCCTTGGTACTGGATGTGGCCGTAGCCGTCGGCCCGGAAGGCCGCTGTGCGCACCCGCGTGCCCGAAAACAAATAGTTGCCGTTGTCGTCCTGGGTGTTGCCCAGACTGATGAGTTGGTCGCGCAGAGCACTCATTTCGACGCCGATGGTTTTGCGCTCTTCTGCACCCAGGGTGTCGTTGGCGGCCTGAATGCTCAGTTCCTTCAAGCGAATGAGCAGGTCATTGGCCGAATTGAGTGCGGTTTCTTCGGCCAGGTAGCGGTTGAGCGTGGTCTTGAGCAGTTTGCCGTGGCTGTCCTGGCGATCGATCTGGCCTTGCAGGCGCGAAATGGCTGCTGCTTTTTCGGGGGCGTCGCTGGGCGACAGCACTTGTTTGGATACCGACAGCTGTGCCTGGGTGGTGGCCAGCTGGTTTTGCAACGTGCTCATGCGGTCGGTGGCACGGTCAAACAAAAAGGAGGTGGAAATCTTCATTCAAATGCTCCTTCAGCGCACCTGCAAGATGGCGTCAAACAACTGGCTGGCAATCTGCATGGTTTTGGCATTGGCTTGGTAAGCCTGCTGAAAGCGCACCAACTCCGAGGCCTCCTGGTCCAGGCTGACGCCCGAAACCGCGTCACGGGCCTGTTGGGCTTGCTGGTTGACCACGGTCATGGCTTGCTTGGAGATGGCGGCCTGTTTGGCCACGCTGCCAACTTGGTTGACCCGCTCGATGTAGGACTCGGTCATGGTCTGACCGCTGGGCATGACCTTGCTGTTTTCCAGATCGACCAGCTTGAGCATGGCTTCGTTGTTGCCAATGCCGTCCCGGTTGCCGTCGATGGTGAACTGGTCGCCGCTCTTGGGATGGGTGCTGAAGCCCAGCTGCAGGCCACGGTATTGGACGACCGGTGAGGCTTCGTTGCCCAGGGTGCGGCTGGCCAGCACAGTGTCGCTGAGCTTGTCACGGATCTCGTAGTCGCTGTCGCTGATGAAGGTTACCTGCAAGGACTGCGCTCGCAACAATTGCTTGAGGTCGCCTTCCACGCCCTGAAACTGCGTGGTCACACTGGCGGTGCTCAGCGTGCTGTTGGGCGCGGCATTGGCGGGCAGGGGGGCCGTGTCGGTCACAAAGACCAGCAAGTCGTCCTGGGCGCTGCCGCCCACATAGACCGAGGTGTCGAAACCCATGGTGGCCAGGTCGGCGCCGGTGCCCGCGCTGCCCAGGCCCAGGCGGATGTCCTGGGTGGTGTTGTTGCGGGTGATTTGCAGGGCGCCGCCGCTCATGCTGGCGGTGATGCCGCTGATGTTCTGGCTGTTGATCCAGTCGGCCAGGGTGGTGGGTGCAGTACCGCCGATTTGGGTGGGTGTTTGGAGCACCACGCCATTGAGCGTGAATTTATTGGCCACTTGAATCACGCTCTGCCAGCCGTTGCCGCTGAGGGCCTTGCCAGTCAGTGTGGCCGGCAGCAGTTGCGGGTCAATCGGCTTGTTGGTCACCGGGTCAAAGCGCATTTCGGTGCCCACATCGGCTTTGGCGCCAATGAACAAGTCCATGTCCAGGTAACGCGGGTCGGTGGTCACGCCGTTGCTGGTGCTGGGCTGGGCATTGAGCAGGCTGTTGTCGTAGCTGGCGCCCGCTTCCATGCCGTTGGCGCTTTGCACAATGCTTTGACGGATGGTGTTGCTGCTCAGATCTGTGCCCAGCAGGTGCATGCCGTCACGGGTAAAGACCTGCAGGCTTTGTGTGGCGCTGGGGTTGGACAGCGTCATCACCAGATCGGTGGTGCCTGCTCGCACCAAACCCAGGTTGCTGTAGCCCTGGTTGGCCGAAATGCCCTGGTTCAGTGTGGCGATCTGCGGCACCTGGGCGGTGTTCAGGGGGTAGGCCAGTTCGGTGGGGCCTGCGTAGTTGGGGGCCGCATAGGCGATGCGGGCCAACGCGGTGCCGGGGTTGAGCGGGTTGTCGATGATGCGGAACTGTCCGGCCGCAGCCACACGCGTGGCGTCCTGGATGAGCAGGCGCACGCCGCCTGCAGTGCCTTCTTGCCCACTGACGTAACCAAAGAGGTCGCCCCCCATCTGGCCTTCGGCATCGATGCCGTCGCGGTGGATGGAGTTGACCTGCTCGACCATGGCGGTGGCCAGGCTGTCGATCGAACCCACGGCCGGAAAGAGCACCTGGTCGCGAAAGGTCATGGTGCCGCCGATCTTGCCGCCGGTCATGACGGGCAGGCCTTCCGGGGTACCGTAGGCGTCAATCAGGAATTGCAGCTTTTTCGGATCGGCACTCGATGGCAGCACATTCAGGCTGCGCGAGGTGTTGTCGCGCACCAAAATGCCCTGGTTGATGGTGTCGCCCATGCTGACGAGCACACTGCCGTTCTCGCCAAAGCGGGTTTTGATGGCCACCAGCTCGGACAGGTCACGCAGCAGCAGGTCGCGCTGGTCCAGCAGTTCGGAGGGCTGACGCGCTGTGGTCGACTCTTTGGTCAGTTGCTTGTTGATTTGGGCCAGCTGCTGGGTGATGGAGTTGACCTGGCCCACATCGGCTTCAATCGACTGCTGGGTCTCACTGGCCAGCAGTTCAAACTGCGAAGACAGTTGCTGGTAGCGGGCGGCCAGGCCGTCGGCGTCGCGCAAAAAGTTGCTGCGCGTGACTTGCGAGGCCGAGTCGCTGGCCAGGCTGCGGGCCGACTCGAAGAACTGGTTCATGGCCGAGGTCAGGCCAATGCTTTTGTCGCCCATCACGTCGATCAGGCGGTTCACATAAGACAGCAGCGGCTCCTGGCTTTTGAGGTCGCTGTTGCTGCTGCGCAGGTTGGACTCGATGAAGGCGTCGTACTGGCGGCGCACCTGGTCAAAGTGCGAGCCCGCGCCAATGTAGCTGCCACCCACCGGACTGGGGGCGTTGGCGCTGATGGAGACGTCCTGGCGGGCGTAACCGTCGGTGCTGACGTTGGCGATGTTGTTGGACACCGTCACCAGCGCGTGCTGGTAGGCGGTGACGCCCGAGCTGCCAATGGAAAGCAGGTCACTCATGGCTGCGTTCCTTTGCGGCGCTGCAGTTCAAAGGCGCCGGTGCGCTCCAGGGGCAGGGCGGTGGGCGCCGCCGGGGCAGGCATGGGCAGGCTGCTGGCCTGGGGTTTGAGCGGCATCATGGGGGCGCTGGGCTGCAGCTTGAGCGCGTCCATGCCGGGTTGGGCGTTGGCCAGGGCTTGCTGCTGCAACATCTGCTTTTCCAGCATATCGGCCAGCCCCATGCCGCCACGGCGCACCATCTGCATGGACACTTCCTTGTCCATCAGGTCCTGGTACATGTCGGCGTTGCCGCTGTCCACCAGCTCGCTTTTTTCCACGCTTTCGCGCATGGCTTTCATCATTTGCTGCACAAAATGGGCTTCGAACTGTTCGGCCGTCTGGCGCACGGCCTTGTCCGGGCTGCGGGCGGCTTCGCCGCGCAGGCCAGCCAAACCCTGAAAGTCCAGGTAGGTGCGTGGCGAGGTGGGGGACGTCAGTTCGTTCATGGCGGCCTCAGATGACGATCAGTTCGGCGCGCAGGCTGCCCGAGCTTTTGAGGGCTTCCAAAATGGCGATCAGGGCCGAGGGCGTGGCGCCCACCTGGTTGACCGCATCCACAATCTGGCGCAAGTCCACACCGGGCTGGAACAGAAACATCGGGTTTTTGGCTTCGGACACCGAGACTTCGGCGTTTTGCACCGGTGCGGTCTGGCCCTGGCTCATGGGGGCGGGTTGCGAGACCTCGTTGGTCACCGCCACCGCCACCGAGATGGTGCCGTGGGCCACGGCAGCAGCCGTCACCCGTACATTGCGGCTGATCACGACAGTGCCGGTGCGCGAATTGATGACCACGCGGGCCGGGGGTTCGCCGGGCATGACCTGCAGGTTCTCGACCATGCTCATGAAGGCCACACGCTGGGTGGCGTCTTCGGGCGCTTTGACGGCCAGCGACATGGGGTCGATGGCACGGGCCACGCCCGCGCCAAACTGGCGGTTGATGGCGTCCACGATGGCGTGGGTGGTGGTGAAGTCGGCTTCACGCACGTTCATGACCACGGACTCGGCGAACTCGTAAGGGTTCTCGACGATTTTTTCGACAGTGGCGCCTGCCGGGATGCGCGCGGCCGTGGGCACACCAATGCTGACCTTGGAGCCAGCGCCGCCAGCGTCCACGCCGGTGGCGGTGAGGGCACCCTGGGCCACGCCATACACCTCGCCATCCACACCGCGCAGGCTGGTCAGCAGCAGGGTGCCGCCGCGCAGGCTGCTGGCCTTGCCGATGGAGGAGACATTGACGTCGATGCGCTGGCCCGGTTTGGAAAAGCCTGGCAATTCAGCGGTGACCATGACGGCGGCGATGTTCTTCACGTCGATGCGGGTCAGGGCCGAGCCTTGTTCAAAGTCCGACAGGGCGCCGTCCAGGCCCACGCCCAGGCGGCTGAGCATGGCGCGAACGCTCTTGGCGGTGAAGGCCACGTCGGTGCCGTCACCAGTGCCCTGCAGGCCCACCACCAGGCCGTAGCCAATGAGCTGGTTGCTGCGGCCAGCCGCCACGCTGGCCAGGTCTTTGATGCGGTCGGCCCAGGCGTTCAGGCCCAATGCCAGCAGCGCAATGAAGATCAGTCGTTTCATGCTTGTTCTCAGAATGGCCAGAGCTTCATCAGCAGCTGGTTGCCCCAGCCCGGGCGCGTGGCGCTGGCCATGTCGCCGGTGCCACGGTAAGAAATTTGGGCATTGGCCAGGCGGCGCGACTGCACCATGCCGCTGGGCGAGATGTCGTCAGGGCGCACGATGCCGCTGACCTGGATGGTTTCGGCACCTTCGGTCAGGGCCAGCTGTTTTTCACCGCGCACCATCAGATTGCCGTTGGCCAGCACCTCGACCACGGTGACGGTGATGGAGCCCGTCAGGCTGGCCGTCTGGTCGGCAGAGCCTGTGCCTTTGCTGGTGATTTCCGAGCTGTTGAAGGCATTGGCAATCGAGTTGGAATTGAGCTTTTTGGCCCAGGTTGCGCCAGGGACGATGTCGTTGGTCTGCTTGCGCGAGATGTCACCGCTTTGCTGGCGGTTGGCTTGGGTCGACTCGTTGAGCAGCACGTTGATCAGGTCTCCCACGGCATACGAGCGGCCCTTGCCAAACCAGAGGTCGCTGCCGCGCCCGTTGTAGATGGCGCCGCTGGCTTTGGTGGAGCGCTGGGGCTCTGCTGCGGGGTAGACGGGCGCGAATTCGGGCGTGTGGCTGAGCTTGGTGGGCAGGTTGTTGCAAGCCGCAAGCAGTGCGCTCAGGGTCACAACGGTAGAGGTGCGGAGCAGGGCGGTCATGGCGCGTCTTACATGTTGTTGTTGAGGAAGCGCAGCATGCCGTCCACCGCCGAGATGGCTTTGGAGTTGATTTCGTAGGCGCGCTGGGTCTCGATCATGTTCACCATTTCTTCGACCACGTTCACGTTGGACGCTTCCAGGGCGCCTTGCATGAGGTTGCCAGCGCCCACTTGGCCGGGTGCGCCCAGCTGCCCTGCGCCGCTGGCCGGGGTTTCCTTGAGCAGGTTCTGACCCATGGACTGCAGGCCCGCCGGATTGACGAAGCGGGCCACCTGGATCTGGCCGATGTTTTGGGAGCCGCCGTTGGCGTTTTCGACCGAGACCGTGCCGTCCTGGCCAATCGAGATGCTGGCCACGTTGGGCGGGATGACGATGGGCGGTTGCAGCAGGGCGCCGTTGGAGGTCACCAGCTGGCCGGTGGCCGAGAGCTTGAAGCTGCCGTCGCGGGTGTAGGCCATGGAGCCGTCGGGCTGGGCGATCTGGAAGAAGCCCTCACCCTGGATGGCCAAGTCCAAAGCGTTTTTGGTGCTGACCAGGCTGCCCTGCACATGGGTTTTTTCGGTGGCGACGATGCGCACACCGGTGCCCAGCATCAACCCTGTCGGAGCCTGCGAGTCCACCGTGTTTTGTGCGCCGGGTTGGCGCAGCTTTTGGTAGAGCATGTCCTCGAAGGAGGCGCGGTCGCGCTTGAAGCCGGTGGTGTTGACGTTGGCCAGGTTGTTGGAGATGACCGACATGCGCGTTTGCTGCGCGTCCAGACCGGTCTTGGCAATCCACATTGATGCGTCCATGGTGCTTTCCTCTTTCAGGCCTTGAGCATTGAAGAACTTTGTTCATCAAGCTGCTTGGTTTCCTTGATGATCTTGATCTGGGTTTCGAAGCTGCGCGATTGGTCCATCAGGCGAGCCATGGCCTCGATGGCGCTGACGTTGCTGCCTTCAAGCGCTTTCGGAATCAGACCCGGCAGATTGGGGCCTGAGGTGAAGTCGCTGCCGGGGGGTTGTTCGGCCACCTGAAACAGGCCGTCGGCTCGGCGGGCCAGCACAACCTCGGAGGCGTCGCGCAGTGAGATCTGGTCCACCTGGATGGGCGGGGCCGCTGTGCCTTGGGACAGGTCTTGCGCGAACACCGTGCCGTCCCCGTTGATGGATACCATCATGCCGGGCGGCATGTTGATCGGGCCACCCTGGCCCATGACCAGGTGGCCCGAGCCGGTTTCGAGCTGGCCGAGCGCATTCACGCGCAGGTCGCCGCGCCGCGTGAAGGCGCGTTCACCGTTGGGCGCTTGCACCTGCATGACCGATTGGTTGGTCATGGCAATGTCCAGGTCGCGACCGGTGGCCATGACGGCACCCGGTTGCAGCCGGATTTGGTCGCGGGTGACGGTTTGAACCTGCACGCGGGTGTCAAAGCTGCCGCCATTGCCTTCGGCCTTGATGGAGTTGAGGGCGGTGCCAAAACTGCCTTTGAAACCCACGGTGGAGACGTTGGCCAATTCGTTGATCAGGATTTGGCGCGTGTTGGCCATCTCCTTGACGGTGGCTCCCGATGTGAAGATCAAACGGTCCATGGCTCAGGGTCCTTGTGGGCTTGCAGCGCGATCAGGTGCGCAGGTTGACGATGGCTTGTGTCATCGTCGAGCTGGTTTCGATGGCCTTGGCGTTGGCCTGGAAGTTACGCTGGGCGGTGATCAGGTCCACCAGTTCCTGCGTCAGGTCCACGTTGGCGCGTTCGGTGGCACCGGCGCGGATCGAGCCGAAGCCGGCCGATCCGGCTTCACCCACTTTCGCCTTGCCCGAGGTGGCCGAAGCCAGGTAGCTGGCGTCACCCACCTGGCGCAGACCGGTGGGGCTGGAGAAATTGGCCAGCACGATCTTGCCCAGCGAGACCTGCGAGCCGTTGGAATAGGTGGCGTTGACCAGACCGTCGGTGCCGATGTTCAGGCCCATCAGCTCGCCCTCGGGGGCGCCGTCTTGCGACTGCGACAGCACGGCAAACGCGCTGGAGTACTGGGTGGACTGGGTGAAGTCGATGGCCATGGTCAGGGCGCCCTTGCCGCCCTCGAGGAAGGCGGTCTCGAAACCCATGGGTTTGATGGGAGAGACAGGTTTACCGGTCAGGTCAAAGGTCAGCTCGCCGCGGTCCAGGTAGACCGGCCACCACTCGGTTTTGGTGTTCAGGTCAGAGATGTCTTCGGTCTGTTTGCCGTTGCGCACGTACTGCAGGGCGCCGTTGTCGGTGTATTGGGCCAGCTTGATCCATTCGGTGGTCTGGCCAAAGCGCATTTCGGTGTTGGCCAGGCCCCAGTCGTTGGCGCCGGTCACCTGGATGGAGGCGCCATCGCCGGTGGTGCCGGTGGTGAAGGTCAGCTGTTTGGTTTTGACATCCCACTTCACATCCACACCACTGACCTCTCGGCCGCTGACAGCGTCGACGATGCTGTTGATCTTGTCCTTGAGCTTGGACGCCAGGGTGTCCATGGAGTAGGTGCCGGTGTCGATGCTGATCTTGGCGGTGATGCCGTCGACCGAGACGGTGAAGTCGTTGTTGCCCTCGACCACCGACACGTTGCCGGCGGTGTTGATGGTGATGGTGTCGCCCGTCTGCACCGCCGGGTAGCTGGGCTTGCCGCGGGTGGCGAATTCGCTGGAGCTGGGCGTGCTCAGGCCGTCAGCAGGCAGACCGAGGAGGTTTTGGGCAAGCGTGAATTGCGCGGCCGGGGGCGGCGTGGTTACGCTGGACGGGTCGGAGACGGTGATGTTCGATGCATCACCCGTGGTGCCCGAATTGAAGGTGAAGCGGCCAGAGTCGGGGTTGAAGCCCACGGTGATGCCATAGCGGGCGTTGACGGTGGTGGTGGTGACACTGCCGTTGGTGGTCGTGGTGTCGGGCAGGCTGCCCATCACGTTGTTGATTTCGATTTGCAGGTGCCGCGCCAGGATGGCTGGATCGCTGTCTGAGGCTTGCAGGGTGTAGTCGATGACGGTGTCGGTGGAGCCATCGACCGAGAGCTTGAAGCTGAGGGTCTGGCCGGATTGGAAGTTGGCGGGAGCGGTGCCGGTGGTGATGAACAGGCCGTTGGGCGCGTCGTAAACGGTGCTGCTCAGTGAATCGCCCACGGCCGGGGCAGGGCTGGACTTTTGCACGTCGGTGAGCTGGTCAAGCGTGTACATGGACACGGTGCCGCTGGGCGGGATCACCGAAGGATCGGTCTTGGGCTTGATGTCGCCGTACTTGTTGACATACAGATCGGCACCGGTGGAGTTGGTGGCCTGCTGCAGCGAGGGCTTGACCTGGGTGTCGCCCACATAGAAGTAGGTCTGCCATTTGGACTGGGGGCTGCCAGGGCTGGCGTTCTGGGTCTTGGCGTAATACACCGTGGCCAGGTAGCCGTTGCCGCCAGCGTCGTACACCGTCATGGCGGTGCTCTTGTTGTAGGTGGCAGGGTTGTTGCGGTCAAACTCGGTGGTGATCACCCCCGACTCGGCCGGCAGGTTCAGGCCCAACTGGATCTTGGTGGTTTCTTTGGCCTGGCCCGAGGTTTTGGGTGGAATGGCCAGGGCAGAGAGGTTGGCCAAGTCGGCTTTGCCCGACGAGTCCACCGACGCTGCCATCAGGCGCTGGCCTGTGGAGTTGACCACGTTGTTCTGGTCGTTCAGGGTAAAGGAGCCGTTGCGGGTGTAGATGTCCTGCAGGCCATCGGGCGACTTGAGCGGGAAGAAGCCGTCACCGGTGATGGCCAGGTCCAGCGAGTTGCCCGAGGTGGAAATGTTGCCCTGGGTGAATTCCTGGCTGACTTGCTTGAGCGACACGCCCTGGCCGATGTTGGAGGACGACTTTTGCAGAGGCGAGGTCGAAAAAATGTCGCCGAAGTCGGCGCGCGAGCGCTTGAAGCCGGCGGTGCCCACGTTGGCGATGTTGTTGGCGGTCACGGCCAGCTGGGAGGTGGCCGAGTTCAGGCCAGTGAGTGCGGTATAGAACGACATGGTGGTGGGGCTCCTGGAATATCGGTGTTACTGGCCAATGCGTTTGACGTCGGAGAGCAGCACGGTCTTGCTGCTGCCATCGAGCTGCAGGCTGACGCTGCCGTCCGAGGGGTTGCTGACAATGGATTTGATGGTGGTCATGGTGTTGACCGGCACGCTGGTGGTCTTGCCGTCGATCACGGCGCTGGCCACCAGGCGGTAGTTGCCTGCTGCGGCACGGGCGCCGTTGGCATCGGTGCCGTCCCAGCTGAACTGCACGGTGCCTGGGTCTTGCGCGCCCGAGCTCAGGGTCTGGACGGTGGTGCCCTTGCTGTCGACGATGTCAAGCTTGATGCCGGTGGCGCCGCTGCTCAGTTCGATATTGGCTTCGATGCCGCCGGTGCTGCCCAGCGGGGTGGCGGTGTCGGTGACCGAGACTTTCTTGCCAATCAGGCTGGCGCTGCCCAGCAGGCGTTCGGAAGACATGCTGGTGACAAAGCTGTCGAGCGAGCCTTGCATATTGGTGAGGGCTTCGAGCTGAGAGAACTGCGCCAGCTGGGCCACAAAGGCTTCGTTCTTGACAGGGTCCAGCGGGTCCTGGTTTTTGAGCTGGGCGGTGAACAGGGTCAGGAAGTCCTGCTTGCCCATCTCGTCTTTGCTTTTGCTGGTGGCCTGGGTTTGCAGGTCTTCATAGCGTGTCACGTTGGGCAGCAGGCTCGACGAGCGCAAGCTTGAGGCTTGCGCGCTGCTGCTGGTGCTGAGGTCGGTAGAGAGGCTCATGGTTTCAATTCACCCAGGTGCTCAGGACTTGGCCAGGTCGAGCGTGCGCGACATGAGTTGGCGCGCCGTGTTGATGACCTCGACGTTGTTCTGGTAAGAGCGGGCGGCGGCCATCATTTCCACCATCTCGGTCACTTCGCTCACATTGGACTGGTAGACGTAGCCGTCTTTGTCGGCCATGGGGTTTTTGGGATCGGACACGCGCCGGGGTGTGGCCGCGTCATCGACCATGCGCTCCACCTTGACGCCGCCCACATAAGGCGTGCCCGCGTCGGTCATCTCGGCATTCACCAGCGCCTTGAAAACAGCGCGTTTGCCGCGAAAGGCTTCTTCTTCGGTGCCCGTGACGGTGCCAGCGTTGGCCAGGTTGGAGGCGGTGGCGTTCATGCGGGTGATCTGCGCGTTCAGCGCCGAGCCGGCAATGCCGAAAATGTTGGTGATGCTCATGGTCAGTCGCCCCTCAAGGCCTTGCGCAGGCCGCTGATGTCGTTTTCAAGAAACTGCAAGGTGGCCTGGAAATCGGCCGCGGCCTTGCCGTATTGCGCTTGTTCCACGCTCAGTTCGACGGTGTTGCCGTCAAAAGAGGTGTTGAATGGCACGCGAAAGAGCAAACCGGGATCGGCCGGGCTTTCACCCGCGTTGTAGTGCTGCTCGCGGGTGGCTTGAATCTGCAAATCTTGCGCCTGCAGGCTGCCCAACATGGTTTTGAAGTCGATGTCGCGCGCCTTGAAATAAGGCGTGTCGGCGTTGGCAATGTTCTGTGCCAGGACTTCCATGCGGCGGCCCCTGACTTGCAGGGCTTTGTCATGGATACCGAATGTTTGGTCCAGCAGGTTCATGTTGTCCTCGGTTTGAGTTGCCGTTTTTTTGACGGATTTGCTCAAGTTGTTGGTTTGGCAGTCGATATCAGCAAAACCTATGCCAACTGGTTTTTGGGCTGTGCGAGGGGGGAAAGCGGCAAGTTTTGGAGCGGGTCGGCAAGGTTTTGCCGCTGGCTTTTTGCCGCTACGACCCGGCTCAGGGGGCCGTGCTGCCCGCGTTTTGCGCGTACTGCTGTTGGGGCTTGCGTGCCGTGCTGGTGGCGGTTTGCAGCAGCTGATTGGTGTAGGCGTAGAGCCCTTGCACGATGGAGTCGCGCGTGATGGGTTTTTGCCGGTCGCGGTCCACATGCAGGTAGCTGGCCTGGGGTCCGGCGATGTCCAGCGCCACGTGACGCCGTTGTTCGCTGCGTGCTGCTGGGGTGAGCACCGTCAGGTACAGATCGTCCAGGCCCAGTTTGGCCGCCGGGTGGCCTTGGCCCAGGCCGTTGTGGGCAAAGTAGCGGTCCACCAGATCGAGCTGCTGCAGCATGCCCATGCCCAGAATGGCGCGGGGGTTGTTGCGCATGCCTACTGCAGCGGCGCCACGCCCAGGGCCATCGCAGAATTGAATGATGCCGTGGCAGCTGCCGTTGCTGGCCTGCGGGTTCATGCCACTTTCCATCAGGGTCAGCCGGGCGAAGTCGTCGGGGGCAAAACGGTAGCGGTCGGCCAGGGCCAGTACGCGGTTGCGCACGGCGGGCAAATCGCTGGCGGGCACATAGCCTTTGTCCACCGCGCGGGCCAGGGTGCTGTCCAGTACCGGATGGTCCTGGTCGTTGGCATTCAGGGCAAATGCGCCTGATTGGGCACGCAGCTGGGCTGGCACCGGTGTGGGGGTGGCCCATGTGCGGCTGGCCAGCGCCTGCGCGGTGCTGCCGGGCGTGCCCCAGGGGACGTTGTCAGCAGGGGTACGGGCCAGTGCAGGCAGCTGCAGGCGGGCAAAGTCCACCTGTTGCCCCGGCACAATCAGATCGGGGTTGGCGATGCCGTTGTCTGCGGCCACCTGGTGGGCCAGGCGGTAGGCCTGGCCTTCGCCGATGGGCAGTCCTTGCTGTCTGTAATGTGCTTTGACCAGGCCGATGAGGGTGTCACCCTGTTGCACTTCGACCGTGTGGGTCTGGCTGTCGGGTGTTGGCGGTGAAGGTTGAGCCCCGGGTATCGCGCGCGCCCACACCCCGGCGAATCCACCGGGCTTGGCAAGGGCGCCTGCCGCGCTGCCACCCGGCAAGGCCGGGAGGCTTGGTGTGGCAAGGCCCAGGGAGGAGGGCGAGAGGTTCATCGGGACAGGGGTGTCATTCGGTCTGGTATCTTTTTTGCATCGCAGGTTGCAGAGTCTTTGACTGTCAAATCTTCCACACCATGTTCCTGATCAAGCAATCCCTGTGCCGACCTCTGCGCCAACAAGCCGTGCGCATGGTCACCCGCTTGGGCGCGATGCTTGTGCTCGGTGCCTTGTCTGGCTGGATGTCCCAGAGCTGGGCCGCCTCGCCCAGCCCCGAGACCCCGGAGCAGCAGCTCACTCAGTCTGTGCAGCGGTGGGTGGCCAGTCAGCTGGGCGGCGCGCCCGAGCAGGTGCGCGTCTTGCCCATGGATGCCCGTGTGCGGGTGCAGGCCTGTGCCCGCCCCTTGGTTCTGGATTTGCCGTTTGCGGGCAAGGAATCCGTACGGGTGCGCTGCCAGGAGCCTGTTTGGCAGTTGTATGTGCGCGTGGAGTCTCCGGTCAAACTGGCCTCACTGGCCGCCGCTGCGCCCACTTCGGCGAACGCATCGGGGGCTGCGCCGGTGACAGAAACCCGCCGCATGGTCGTGCTCGCTGCCCAAAATCTGCTGCGCGGCATGACGGTGGCGCCCAGCGATGTGCGCGAACAGATGCAGGTGCTGCCGCCAGGGGGTGGGGCATATCTGGAGCAGGTGGCGCAGGCGCTGCATTCTGAGCTGGTGCGCGACATTCCGGCTGGAACGCCTTTGCGGGCCACGGATCTGAGGCCTTTGGTGCTGGTTAAAAGGGGACAATGGGTGCAATTGAATGTTGGCAGGAGCACCGGGTTCATGGTGACGGCCCGGGTAGAGGCCATGCAGGACGGTCGCATGGGCGAGCACATCAAGCTCAAAAACCCTGAATCGGGGCGCATGCTCAGTGGTGTGGTGCGTGGTCCGGGGGTGGTCGAGGCGCCCTGAATTTCCGGCAAATCGCAAAATAAATGAAAATGGGCGCTCAAGTTACAGAAACTCATGCCGAATCCCACTTTGAGCGTGGTCTCAGCTCCGCAGACAGAGACCAGAAAAGAGTACTGACATGACCGATCCGATTTCTCACTTCAGCCGGATGGCACAGATGGACAACAACGTCCGTCAGGCCGTGCGTGCCGAGCGTCGTCAAAGTGCAGCGACAGGTCTGGCTGGCGATGCGCCTGCGCAAGTGGCCCCCAAGGACGACGAAGTCCAGCTCAGCGCCGTGGCTCGCCAGGCCCAGTCCGAGCCGTCGTTTGACCAAGCCAAGGTCGAGTCGATCAAGCGCGCCATTCAGGACGGACACTATCCGCTGGACGTGCGCCGTATCGCCGAGAGCTTTGTCGCGCTTGAACGCATGATCAAGGGCTGACGGCCACCATGACGCTGTTGGCCCTGCCTTCTGACGAGGTGCTGCAAGAAGCCTTGCAGGAGGCGCCTGCGCGTGCGCAGCGGCTGGCCGATTTTCTGGAGCAGGAATTTGAAGCCCTGCGCCAGCGAGACATGACGACCTTTGAGGGGCTGCAAACCCGAAAAACCGAAGAGCTTGACCAGCTCTCGCAGCTGGCCCAGTGGTGCAGCCAGATAAAGCCAGCACCCCAGGCCTGGCAGATCCTGCAAGAGAGCCTGAGCCAAAGCCGTGAAAACCATTTGCGCAACATCCAGCTGCTGCAGCGCCAGCTGGACGCCGTGCGCGGCGCGCTGCAGGCCTTGCAGGGCGAATCGGCGCCTGCCACCGACCTGTACGACCGCTCTGGCCATGTCTCGCGCCGTTATGCGGCCTGGAGCCACCACCTGGCTTGAGGCGCGGGCCTGATCGCTCAGGCTTGTACCGAGGTCTTCTTTTCATCGCCCGGCTCCATGCCGCGCAGCCAATACACCCAGGACAAAATCACCGCCACAGCGGCATACAGCTCCGGGGGAATTTCCTGATCCAGATCGACCGCTGCCAGACGGGCCAGCAGGGCTGGGTCTTGCGCCACGTGCACGCCATGGCGGCGCGCTTCTTCGACGATGCGCTCAGCCAGCTCGTGCTCACCTCGGGCGCTGACGATGGGGGTCAGGCGTCGCCCGTATTCGAGCGCAACCGCTTCTTTCCAGCGCGGGCTCATGTGGCCACGTCCACCACCGAGCCGCTGTGGGGCGGGCGCCAGGGCGCCTCGGTGCTGTCGGGGCGGCGCCCGTGGATGATTTGCAACTGCCCCATCTGCAGGCCCGCGCTGTCGAGTTCGTCGGCCAGGCTGGCCGAGCGGGCCTGGGCTTTCTGGGCCACGTCGGCACGGTCTGCCCACATCACCAGGTCCACGCGGTGCAAATCGGTGATTTGACTTTGCAGCCAGACATCGCCCAAGGTGGGCGAATCGGTGTGCAACTGGATCATGAAGCGGCTGGGTTGGTCGGCCTGGGGCCGCTGCCAGCTCAGCTTGACTTCGACCGGGTAGGCGTCCACAAAGGGCAGCACCATCGAAATCGCCATCTCTTTGCCGCCCTGGGCACTTTCGCTGGCCTGCAGCTGGCGCGACTCGATGTCATCGAGTGCGTCTTCGAGCAAGCCGCGCACCTCGCTGTGGCTGTTGCCCAGTGCGCGCAACAGGCCACGCAGCTGGCTTTTGAGGTCGATCATGCCCGCGCCACGGCCCTGGGCCAGCAAGGCTTCGGTCATCCAGCCACCCTGCATGAGCAGTTGCTGCAGGCGCGCTGGGGTCAGCTGGGCCATGGCCGGGCGCTGTTGCATCCAGACTTGCAGGCTGGTGGCCAGCTCGGGGGCCAGCTGGCGCACGGTTTGCAGCAGCTGGTCGAGCGTGGCGGGGGTGAAGAGTTGACGCAGTGCGTTGGCGTCGGGGGGGCGGGCCAGCAGTTGCAGGCTGCGCTCGGGCAGCAGCGGGGCAGCGGCAGCAGGGTTGGGCGCAGCGGGCAGGGGGCGCAGCAGCACACTGCCGTCGGCTTGCACCACCACCCGAAACTGCAAGGGCTCCCCCGGTGCGGCGCGCAGGCTGGGGGGCAAGTCGCCTGGCAATTGCAGCATGTAGCCGGGCAATTGCAGCGCCCAACCCGCGCCGTGGGCTTGCGCCCGGGCGTTGACCACCTGGTCGTTGCGCAGGCCCAGATCGCGGGCGACCGTGGCCGCCACCACAGGCAATTTGCCCTCCAGAAAAATGCTGGCGGTCGGGCGGTGGCTCAGGTGCGCGGTTTCTGCCGCGGTGATCATGGCGCGCTCAGGGAAAGCGTACCCAGCGGCGCTTGCTGGGGCCGTTGCCGGCAGCGCTGTCATGCTCGGCCTGTTTTTCAGGCGGGGCCAGCAGCCAGGACGCCGTGCTGGGGTAATGTCTGAGCAAGGTGCGGTGCAAATCCTGGGCGTTGGGCAGCACCAGCGTGCTGCCGCGCTTGAGCAGGTTGTTGGCGGCGTTGGGCAAGGTGGTGGGGTTGAGGTCTGCCAAAGCGCGACGGAACACCTCGTCCTTGAAGGGGGAGCCGGGGTTGAGGCGGCGCACCAGCATGTCCAGTGTTTCCGATTTCTGCACTTGCAGACTTTGGCGCGCGCCCGTAGCAGGGCTTTCGCTGGCGGCTGGAGCCTCTTCTGTGCGTGGCGCTGTGAGCACCTTCAGGGCTGCGGCTGCGCCGCCAGGGTCTGCCGCGGCGGCCATTGGGCCTTGCAACAGGCCCAAGCCACAAGCCAGGGTCAAAAGCAACGGTGTTGGGCGTGTGATCATGGTGGTCAAGCCTTGTGGGTTCAGAGCGGCAAAGCCACCCATTCGCTGCCTGCGGGCAGGGGCGGGCCGGCCAGTTGTCGCAGGTCGGTGTGCATGGGGGCCACGCGCACCACCTCGGCCAAGGCCATGTGGTCGGCGGCGCGTGCGTCAAGCATGCGGCTGGGCACCCAGCCCGGCTGCATCAGCAGCACCCGGTCGCCCGGGCGCAGGCCGCTGCCCTGGCCGGCTTGCAGCAGCAAAACCTGACCTGTGTGGCGTACGGTAAAGGGCGTAGGCTCGCAGTGCAGTTGTTTGTCAATGCTTTCAAGCCAGGCGTGCAGCTGGGGCGCCAGCGTGCTGTCCATGCCCGAGAGCCACTGGGTGGGGTGTTCGGCCAGTTTGTCGGCCTCCACGCGGACAGGCATTGTCTGCTGCCAGCCGGTTGTGGCGCCACCCGTTTGGCCGCTGTGGCGCAGGCTCATGCGCACGTTCCAATGCCAGGCGGCAGACGACAGCGACAAGCCGGTGGTGTTTTCCAGCCAGGTGGCCGGGGCATTGGCGCCTGGGGCTTGGGCTTCGATGTGCAGGTTCAGTTGCCAGCCTGCACTCGCCGGGGTGGTTGCGGTTTTGGCGAGGGCGTTGAGGTAAGTGTTTCCCGATGCTTGTTCTGGGGCGACCACCGGCATGGCCGTCCAGCGCTGGCTGCGCTGCAAGGCAGCCAGCATGTTTTGCTCCACCCGTTGGCTCAAGGCCAGGCTGGCGGCCTGTTGGGGGCCACTGACACCCGCAGCCAGCTCGGTGCTCACACGCAGGGGCAAGCGCCAGATGCGGGGCGCAGGGGCGCAGCTTTGGCCCGCTTTCGGGTCGTGGCGCCAGCCCCAGGGCAATACATCCACCGAAACTTTGGCGGCTTGGCTGTTTTCCTCTGCAGGGGCCAACCAGCGAACCCCGCGCACTTCGGCCTTGGAGTTGAACTCGTGGGTCTCCCGCAGCACCCCCATGTTGTCGATCCAGGACGAGGAGATCACCTGTGTGGGGGTGGTCTCCAGGGTGGCTTCGAGCAAGGCTTGACGGATGGTCTGCAGCTGCTTGTCGTAAGGCGATGGGGCATTGTGGCTCTGGGCCACAGCCCAGCTGCTGGCGAGCAGCGCCAAGGCGGCCAGGACGGGCCTCATGGGGCGCTGCCGTTGGCCTTGCAGAGAGCGCGGTGTCGCTTGCATGCCAGCCCTCAGCGGCGGCGTGCCACCAGCTGGCTCAGGTACAGAGCGCGCAGGTCACGCACCACCTGCTGGTCCAGGGAGAGGGTGGTTTCGTAGGTGTCGTCGCCCACGGGGGTGATGCTGACCACCACCGCGCCGTAGATCACGCCTTCGACCTTGGCGCGGAAGGTGTCGCTCATGACGGTCATGTCGGCCACCGTGGTGCTGGTGTCCAGTTGCTGGCCATAAACCTGTTCGGTCAAGGCGCGGTAGGCGTCGAGTTTGGAGGCGCGAATGGCCAACAGGCGCTGCTGGGCCGAGTTTTTGTGGTTTTGCACGCTGATGACAGCGTAACCCGTGGCCACCAGGGTTTCACGCTTTTCAACCAGGGGCGCGATCATGGAGGCGTCGCTGGTTTTGGAGGTGCCCATGTCCAGGGGGACCGACACGCAACCGGCCAGCAGGCCCGTCAGAACTGCTGAAAAAATGGGCAGATGGCGCAAAAACATGGCGGTTTCTCCGAAAGCGCGGCCTCAGGGGCCTCAAGCAAATACAACTTGTAGAGGGGATCGGCATGGCGTGGGAAGACTTGAGCATTTTGCCCAGGGGCAGGGCCATTTGGGCAAAAAAGTGGCTTGGGCACACCCGATGTCTCCAGCCTTGTGCAAAAACCAACGCAGAAAAGTCAATATTGGAAAAAATGTTGATTTGTTGGTTATACAAAGGTATAAATATGTAAAAGATCGAAACCAACAAATACAAAAGGGCGTTCCTTCGCATGCACGACTTGGTAGACATGTACCGTCGGCTTGAATGCCATTCGTTTTCAGCACCATGAGCGCCGCCATCACGATCCCGATCATCGGTCAAAGTCCGGCCACCCAGACTTTGCGCCAGCTGATCAAGACCATTGCCGCGTCCTCGTCCACCGCGCTGGTGACGGGTGAAAGCGGCACCGGCAAGGAGTTGGTGGCCCAGGCCCTGCATGCCACGGGTCCGCGTGCCGAAGGGCGGTTTGTCCCGATCAACTGCGGGGCCATCCCGCGTGAGCTGATTGAAAGCGAATTGTTCGGCCACCGCAAGGGCGCCTTCACGGGGGCGGTGGTGGACCGCATCGGCCGCATCGAGCTGGCCCACGGCGGCACCTTGTTCCTCGATGAAATCGGCGACCTGCCCATGGACATGCAGGTCAAGCTCCTGCGGGTGTTGCAAGAGCGCTGCATCTTGCCCGTAGGCGCTTCGCGTGAGGTGCCGGTGGATGTGCGCGTGGTCGCCGCCACCCACAAAAACCTGGAGCACGAGGTCAAGGAAGGCCGTTTTCGGGAAGACCTGTACTACCGCCTCAATGTGCTGCCGATCCGCACCACGCCACTGCGCGAACGTCACCAGGACATGGTCGAGCTGCTGGGCTTTTATGCCACCAAGCACGCCATGCCCGGCAGCCGCCCGGTGAGCTTTGCCCCGGACATGCTCGAGATGCTGGGCGAGTACGCCTGGCCGGGCAATGTGCGTGAACTCTCCAATCTGGTGGACCGTTTTTCGACCCTGTTTCCTGGCCAGCGCATTGGTTGCCACACGGTGCCCTCGTGCATGCTGCCCACCGGTCTGGTACCGCTGCAGACCGAGCGATTGGGCCGCGAGCAAGAAGCGCCCTGGGCGGTGACCGCCGCCTCCCTGCCTGTTCCTGCTGCGGCCATGCCCCTGTCCGCAGCGAGCGAACTGAGCGCTGAAGCGTTTGACCCGGTGGCCTTGGCCATGTCGATGGCCTCGGACGATGAGGCGCTGGTGCCACCGCCCCCTGTGCTGCATTCGCTGGCCACCTCGGCTTCCAACGACGAAATCAATGCGGTGGAAGAGGCCATATTTTTGGCCCAAGGCATCCAGGTCTTGCCGCCCGATGGCATCTCGCTCAAACAGCACCTGGTGGACATCGAGCGCAGCCTGATCGAGCAGGCGCTCTCGCGCACACAAGGCAATGTCTCGCGCACGGCCAAGCTCTTGCAGCTGCAGCGCACCACGCTGATCGAGAAGATCAACAAATACGAACTGCGTGCTGGCGCTTGAAAGCGCAGCCACTCATGCTTGATGCCTTTATCATGTGCCAAAGGATGAGCACACCATGGAGATGAAAACATTTTTGAGCGGTGCGGGCGCAGGGGCTGCGCTGGTGGGTGCCCTTTGGGGTGTGATGGTGGCGATGTCACCCGACCCGCAAATTCCAGCCAGCCTGCTCGAAACCCGCAACAACAAAGGCGTGATGGATCTGATCTGTGAGCTGCGCCTGGACCTGGATGGCCAACTGACCCTGGGCATCACGGGAGCCGAGCCGCCCCGCATGTCGATGGCTCAGGTGGATTTTGGCAAGACCTCAGGCTGGTATCAGGGCAGCATTGCCATCACCGAAAACCGCGCTGGCAACCTGAGTGTGCAAGGCCACAAGCTGGTGGTCAGCCGTCCGGCCATGTTCCAGAAGTTCGGCGTCATGATCACCCGCGAAGAGTTTGTGATCGACCGCAGCACAGGGGCCTTCAGCCAGTCGCTCACGCTCAATGACGGGCGCAATGTGGTGCTGATCAAGGGAACCTGCGCACAGGTCCACAAGCCGCCGTTCTGAGCGATCAATCGCCACTCCAAAAAAATACCGCGGCATGCCGCGGTATTTTTTTGCCTGAACGCACTTACTGATTCAAGATGGTGATGCTCACGCGTCGGTTGCGCGGATCGGCCGGGTTGCCGGGCACAAAAGGCGCTGTATCGGCCACGCCCTCGATGCGCGAGAAACGGTTGCTGCTGAGGCCAGCACCCTGCATGATCTGGCGGGTCGAGTCGGCGCGCTCGGTGGACAGTGTCCAGTTGTTGCGCACGCTGTCGGCACCAAATCCCAGGCTGTCGGTGTGGCCACGCACGGCCACTTTGTTGGGCATGCCCTTGACCGAGTTGGCCACTTCCTGGATCAACTTGGCCGCACGTCCGGTCATGTCCGAGGTGCCCAGGTTGAACATCGCAAAGTCAGCCTTGTCGATCACGTCGATGCGCAGACCGTCTTTGTCGCGGGTGAAACTGACCTGCTCCTGCAGGCGTTGCAGCTGCTTGTTTTCACTGAGCTTTTGTTTCAGATCTTTTTCAATCTTGTCAAAGTTTTCCTGGTCCTGGCCTTGCTTGCCGCCACCGTCGCCCTGACCGTCCTTGCCACTGCCCTGACCGTCTTTGTCACCTTTGCCCGACTTGCCCGATGGGGCGTCCTGGCTGGGGCCTTCGGCGTTGTTTTCCTCTTTGGACGAGCCGTGATCTTCTGCAGGCCCACCTTGCGCCTGTGGCGTCAGGCGCTCAAGCATGGCGGTTTGTTTGGCCGAGAAGGGAAAACCATCGGGGTCGATGATGGAGGTGCCGCCAAACAAACCGTTGGAGCCAGCGAGCTCACCAAAATTGATCTGGCTGTGCGAGGCGGGCCGAAAGTAGTCGGCCACGCTCTTGCGCTTGTCTTCGTTGCTGGCGCCCAGCAGCCACATGAGCAGAAAGAAGGCCATCATGGCCGTCATCATGTCGGCCAGAGCGATCTTCCAGGCGCCGCCGTGCGCACCGCCGTGCCCATCCTCGACGATGATCTTGCGGATGATGGGCCGCAGCGCCTCGCTGTCGGGCGCCGCTTCGGGCGCAGCTTCGGCGGGGGCGGCAGCCGCCGCTTGGGCCGCTTTCTGATCTTCCTCGGCCATCAACCGCCTCGCAGACTGTCAAACACTTCAGAGAAGCTGGGCTGGTTGTGGTGAGGAATGCAGGCACGTGCAGATTCGATGATCACCGGCTGGGCATGGCCCTTGAGGTTGGAGACGATCATTTGCTTGATCACTTCAAGCATCTGGCCGTCTTCGTTGATCACCTGGGTCAGTCGCGTGGCAAAAGGTTCGAACATGCCGTAGGCCAGGAACACGCCCATCATCGTGCCCACCAGGGCCGAGCCGATCAGCGCGCCCAGCACCGTGGGGGGCTGGTCGATGGCGCCCATGGTTTTCACCACACCCAGCACGCAGGCCACAATGCCCAGTGCGGGCAAACCACCCGCCATGGCCGTGAGGGCGGCAGGCGCCAACAGTTCTTCGTGGTGGTGCACCTTGATGGCGGTTTTCATGGCGTCTTCCACTGCATCAGGGTCCAGGTTGCCCTGCGAGATCACCATCAGGCGCAGCGGATCACAGATCATCTGCACGATGGTATGGTCCTTGAGCAGTTTGGGGAATTCACCAAAGATCGGACTGGAGTCGGGATTTTCAACGTGGGCTTCCAGTGCCACCACGCCTTCCTTTTTCATCACGTTTTGCAGTTTGCCAATCAGAACCATCACGCCCAGGTAGTCGGCCTGGTGCCATTTGGGGCCCGAGATGCATTTGCCGATGCCGGCCATGGCGGCCTTGAAGACCGGAAAGCTGTTGCTCACCAGTGAGGCACCAACCGCCGCACCACCAATGATGATGAACTCGAACGGCGCGGCCTTGATGATGGGCGCCATCTTGCCGCCGGCCAGAATGTAGCCACCGAACACGGCCCCGAAAATGACAGCCATACCAATGAAAAAAAACATGTCGGATCCTTACCGAGAAGCAATGCACCACAAGCCCACGCACCAGCCCAGGCTCCACTGGACCAGCAGGTCCAGCAAATTGCCCAGCACCAGCACGGGCAGTCCAAGATAAACCAGCAGCCACAGCCCCCCCACAGGGGTCAGCCGGGCACCAGCAATATCATGGCCCATGACGAGTTTGGACTCGTTTTCAGCGTTTTTGGACGCAATGGCAATTGTCTTTGAATTCGTCATTGAATCCTCAAACTTGAATGGTGATTGTTATTTTTAACTAATATCAAGCCATGCAATTGATCTGGAACCCCCACGACGCAGCCCCTTGGCAAGACCTGCACGCCCGTCAGCTTGGCAGCCTTCAGCAGGCCTGGGCTTATGGGCAGGCCCTGCAAAGCCTGGGGGTAGAGATTCACCGCGCCGAAATTCGGCAAGGCCAACGTCTGCTGGGGCTGGCACAGTTTCAGTGCCGCCGCCTGGCGTTCTACATAGGCCTGGCCTCGTGCAGCCGGGGGCCTGTGTGGGCCCAGGACACTGCGCCCGATGAGCAGCGCCAGGCCTTGGCGCTGTTGAAAAAAAGCATTCCGACACGCCCTTGGCGCGCCACGGTGTTTTCGCCCGAACTGGCCGCAGGCGATGCATTGCCCCAGGGCCTGCGGGGCTTGCACCGCGTGATGACGGGTTACTCGACCGTCATGCTCGATTTGCGGCGCAGCCAGGCCGATTTGCGTGCTGCCCTGGACGGCAAATGGCGCAACCGCCTGGTGCGCGCCGAAGGACAGCAAAGCCTGCAGGTGCACGTGCGCGCCAGCGGCAAAGAAGTTCAGTGGCTGCTGGAGCGCGAAAACCTGCAGCGCGAGAGCCGGGGCTTTCACGCTTTGCCCACGGCGTTTGTGCAAGCCTACATCGACAGCCACGCGCAGCGCAGCGAGGCTTTTGTGGTGGCTTCGGCCACCCGGGGCCGCCAGACGCTGGGTGCCATGCTGTTTTTGCGGCATGGCCGCTGCGCCAGCTACCACATCGGCTGGGCCGACGAGGAGGGGCGTCGCCTGAACATCCATAATCTGCTGTTGTGGCAGGCCATGTTGTCGCTGCAAGGGCAGGGCATTGAGCGGCTGGACCTGGGCGGCGTCAACACCCGCGCCTTGCCCGGCATCTCGCGCTTCAAGCTGGGCACCGGAGGCCAGGTGCTGACCCTGGCGGGCACTTATTTTTAGGACATTGATGAAACGATTGGCGGTTTTTCGGACAACGCGCAGCCTGACCCGCCGCGCTTTGGCTGGCGGTGTGCTGCTGGCGAGCCTGGGCGCGGGCACGGCCTGGGCCATGGGCTGGACGAGGTTGGTGGAAACGCAAACCATGACGTTCTATGTCAACAAAAATGCCATCGAGAAAGAAGGCGACATCCGCCGCATCTGGGAAATGCAGGACCTCAAGGCCCCAGACCCCGAGGGCGTGCACTCGCGCCGGTACCTCAATGAATACGACTGCAAGGAAAAGATCCATCGCATCGGCCAGATGGTCAGCTTTTCCGGCCCCAAACTCTCGGGCAAGCCCTTGTTCGAGGTGGCAGAGTGGGGGTATTGGCGCAAGATTCCTCCAGATGGCGTGTTCGTGGTCAGCTACGTGATGCTCTGCGTCAAGTGAACCTCAGGGCCTGACCGGCGTCGCCACAGCTGGCGTCCCCCCCGCATTGGGAGAGACTGCAGGACTGCCGGGTTCTCCCTTGGGTTGTACGCGTGGGTACTGCAGGGCACGGTCTTTGGCAGCGCTGGCGTTGTTCTTTTGCAGGGCTTCGAGGTAGCGTTCTTTTTGCAGGGTGACCAGGGCCTCCACATCGCGTTTGAGTCCGTCCACATTGCCCACCGAGCTTTTGAGCTGCTTGACCTCGTTGCCCAGGTTTTGCACGGCCGAGGCCTGGCTTTGCAGGCGCCCGCTCAGGCCTTGCACTTCTTTCTTGAGCGCGTCGTTGGTGGCGGCCACCTGTTTGGCGGTTTCGGTCGGCACTTTGGAGACCAGCGTCTCGGACTGCTTGAGCTGGGCGTCGATGGTGCCCTCGATCTGCGCTTGCGCCTTGGTCAACTCGGCCTGCTTGGTGGCCAGTTCCTGCACGCTTTTGTTGAGGCCTTCGAGCGATTCCATGCCCGAGTTCAGGTCGATCACGCGCTTGCCCACGGCTTCCATCATCACGTCGAGCTTGTTGATGCGACTGACCAGGCGCACGCCCATGACCAGGAAGAAGATCAGGCAGACGACCATCACGCCACCGCCAATGGCCAGCAGCAGACGGGCTTTTTTGTAGCCCGCATCGCTCATGTCCCTGAACTGGGCGGTGGTTTGCTTCATGTCACGGCCAATGTGCAGCGCGGTTTCGGCCGAGCGGCTGGCGATGTCGGCCGAGTCGAGCACCGCCTTGGCCAGTGCCTGGTATTGCTCGTAGGCGCGCTCGTCCACCGAGATGCCAGGGTGCACGTCGGCAGTTGGGTGGGGTGCCGGGGCTGGCGGGTGTGTTTCTTGGGGCAGGGATGGTGCCGCGACGGCGCTCGCCTGGCTGTCGGCTGCGGCGGATGCTGCAGCCAGCGCAGGGTCGCTGACGAACTGGGGCTCGGTGGCGCTTTGCTCGGTGGCAGCCGCTGCGCTGCTGGCGGTGTTCTCGCTCATGTTCAATGACCTTTCGGCAAGGAAGGGGTGCGCAAACGCTGCATCTGTTCAGACAGTTGGGCGTTGCGTTGGGTCAGGGCCTGCAGGCGGCGCATCACGTCGCTGTCGGCTTCCCACAGGCTGTCGGCCGGCACGCGGGCGGGCAGGCGGGGGCTGGGTGGGGCGGTGTCTTGGGCCTGGGCGGGCGGTTGGCTGCGCTTGCGCGGGGCGCTGCGTTTGGCCGCAGGGGCCGCCGTTTTGCGGGCCGGTGCCTTGGTCTTGGCCACAGGCACGGTCACCGGCTCGGGGCTGCCGCCGTCGTGGCGCAAGACGATGGAGGGGGGCAGCGTGGGGATGACGCCGACCACTGCAGCATCGCTGCCAGCAGAGGCTGGGGTGCTGGCAGCCACATGACCCCCTTCGGGCAGGGCGACTTCGTGCTTCTTTTTGCTGCGGATCACGGTCTGTTTGGCCATCAGCGGGTCTCCTTGGCGCTGGGTTCTAGCTGTTGCTGCAGGGATTGCACCGTGCGCACCCAGCTGTTGGGCGGAAGGTCTTTGCGGCCAATGCGCTCGTAGGCAGGCCCTGAGTTGTCGTAAGGGCCTGAGACGATGGCGAAATAAGCCTGTTTCTCACCAGGGCGGTAGGCTGCGACGATCTGGGCGTTGCGCAAGTTGGCGTAGGGCTTGAGCATCTGCTGCGCTTTTTCAAAGGTGGGCAACGCACCGTGCTGGATCAGGAAATGGTGCGGGGTCTGGTTGCGCAGCCAGTCCTGGCCTTGCATGGCCGCGTCGGGCAATTCAATGGCGGGTGTGGCCTGGGGGCCGGTGCTGGCCGAGACCACAGCGGTTTGTGTGCCCATGGTCTGGGCTTGTTTGGCGCTGGCTTCGGCCTCGGCAATCGCTTCGGCCGCCGTGCGGCCCTTGCCCTTGAGGCCGAAAGCGGCGGGTTGCATCCACATCATCAGCAGCACCGACAAGGCCAGCGCGCCTGCCCCGGCAATCAGCAGCGGGCTGCGCTGGCGCAGCCGGGTCAGACGTTCAGCCACGGACGGTGAGACCGCAGCCTCGGAGGGGCTGGGCGTGAGCGGTTGGGCCGCCTGGGCCTGCACACGCTGCCACAGCGCCTGGGGAGCGAGCTGGGCAAGCTTGTGGCGCCACGGTGACGCGGTTGGGGCCTGTGGCGTGGCCACCGGTTCAGCCTTGGCCGCTGCCGCTGCCGCTTGCAGTGCGGTGGTGGGGGCAGGTGCAGGCGTGGCATCCGCGTTTTCGTCCAGCCAGCTCGGTGGGCGGCGTTTGCCCATGCGTCGAAGCAACAGGGACATGGCCTGGTCCTGGCCTTGCAGGCGGGCCGTTTCAAGGGCGGCCTGGGCTTGTTCATCGGTGGGCGTCTCGATGTCCCAGCGCAGCAGTTTGCGGCCGAAGGCCGACAGACCTTGCTGGGTGGGTGCCTGCCCGACCATCATCAGGATGGCCCGGATGTTGGCGCCGGGGAAGTTCTGGATCAGGCGCGCCAGCAGTTGCAGTTCGTGCTCGGGCAGGGTTTGCGCGTCGTGCACCAGCCAGATCTGGGCGCGGGGTTTTTCCAGCGCCTGGCGTGTAGCCTCGCGCACCGACTGGCTAGCCAGCACTTCGTTGAAGCGGGAGATCAGCGATTCGGTGTTGGCCGGGAAGTAGACCTCGATGTCGTGTTCGGGGGCCTGACTGCGCAGGCGCACCAGCAGCTGCTGGACATAGTGATCGAGCAGCGCTTCGTGCACGCACGACAGTGCCAGGCTCATGCCTTCATTGGCCACGGCGTTGACGCAGCCTTCCACGCGCATGCGGTCGGCGGCGCGGAAAAAGAGGTCGCTCAGAGCGTCGTTGTGGGTGTCGATGGGGATGTTCATGCCGTGGCTCTGGCGGTATCGGCCCGCTGGCCGTTGGCATCAAACAGCATCGAGGCGGGCAACTGGACTTTGGGTTTCTGGTGCACCGGCTGACCGGGCATGCGTGCCTCCAGGCTGAACACATAGGCGATCACCTGGGCCACGGCATGGTACAGGTCTTCGGGCACCTGTTGCTCGACCTCGGTGGTGAAGTACAGGGCACGCGCCAGCGGTGGGGCCTGGAAGATGTGGATGCCGTGTGTGTTGGCTTCTTCGCGGATGCGGGCCGCCATCAGGTCGGTGCCCTTGGCCACCAGCACCGGTGCACCATCGCCGGTGGGGTCGTATTCGAGGGCCACGGCAAAGTGCTCGGGGTTGGTGATGATGACATCAGCGTCCTTGATGCGTTGCATCATGCGGTTGTTGGCCATCTCGCGCTGGCGGCGGCGAATCTGGGCCTTGACCTCGGGGCTGCCTTCCATCTGCTTGAATTCGTCTTTGACCTCCTGCTTGGTCATGCGCATGCGCTTCATGAAGGCGTATTTTTGGTAGGGCACATCGATCATGGCGATCCCCACCAGACTCGCGGCCACCCAGAGCGCCGATTCGGAGATCATGCGGCCGGCCGATTGCAAGGCGGGCTCCAGGTTCATGCGGCCCAGCGCCAGCAAGGCGTCCATGTTGTTCATGATGGACAGCCACAATGCAGTGGTCACCAGGGTGAATTTGAGCAGGGCTTTGGAGAGCTCGACGAGTGCTTGTGTGCCGAACATGCGCTTGAAGCCGTTGCTCAGGCTCAGCTTGCTGAATTTGGGGGCGACGGCACCCAATGAGAAGTGGTAGCCGCCGGTCAAGCCGGAGGCGAGGATGGCCGCGATCACCGTGAAGATCAGGACCGGCACGATCAGCAGCAGGCCTTCGCCGAGCTGGCTGCCAAACACGGTGGGCAGCATCTGGGGACGGTCCAGGGTCTTGCGGTCAAACACAAAACCGTTGGCAAACAGGGCGCTGAGCTGAGAAACCATCCAGGGGCCCAGCATGAGCAAAATCATGATGGAGCCGATCACCACGGCTGCTGCAGGCAACTCGATGGAGCGAGGCACCTGACCGTCATCGCGGGCCTGGTTGAGCCGTCTGGCTGTGGGTTGTTCGGTCCGGTCCATATCGTCAGACATGCGACACCCCCGTCAAGTCACGCAGCACCCCAAAGGCCTGCACCCAAAGCCAATCGATTCGAGCACCAATGGCGTCCATCGACACGATCAATATCAGGAAACCCGCCATGGTCATGGCCGGAAAGCCGACGGAAAAAATGTTCAGGCTGGGCGCGGCGCGGGTCACAATGCCCAGCCCCACGTTGATGAAGAGCAGGAACACCATGACGGGCAGGGCGATCAGCAAGGCGCCCAGGAACATCATGGAGCTCCACTGGATGAGTTTGCCCATGACCGCCTGACTGATCAGGTTGGCCCCAATCGGCAGGGTGTGGAAGGACTCGGAGATCAGTCCCAGCAAAATGGCATGGCCGCCAAAGCCCACAAAAATCAGGCTGGCGAGCACCAGCAGGAACTGCGAGATCACGGGCACGTTGCCCAGGTTGGGGTCGATCATGTTGGCCATGGACAGACCCATGGCCGACGAAATGCTTTGTCCCCCGACCACCACCGCCGCCACGGCGACTTGCAGCACCAGACCCATGAGGGCGCCAATGGCGACTTGGTTGAAAATTTGCAGCAAGCCCTGAGCACTGGCCGGGTCCATGGCAGGCCAGCGGTGCAAGGGGTAGATCAGCCAGGTCAGCGCCAGCGCAATCAGGACGCGCAGGCGGGTGTTGATGGCGTTTTGCGACAGGATGGGTGCCGTCAGCATCAGTGCCGAAATGCGCAGCATCGGCCACATGAAGGTGTAAAACCTTTCAATGACGTCGGCGGCGAGCAAGTTCAGCATGTTGCGGTGGCGGTTTGGCCGCTCAACTGAACAAGGTGGGGATGCGCTGGAAAATGGCGCGGGTGAAGTCCACCAGCGTGACCAACTGCCAGCTGCCAAACAGCAGCAGGGCCAAGGCCAGTGCCAGCAGTTTGGGAATGAAGCTGAGGGTGGCCTCGTTGACCGAGGTGGCGGCCTGGATGACACCAATGGCCACGCCCACCGCCAGAGCGATCAGCAGCAGCGGTGCGCACACCAAAATGGCGGTCCACATCGCGTGGCGGCCCAAATCAATCACCAAGGCGGTATCCATGTTCAAAACTCCTAGGGCATGGCAAAGCTGGCCGCCAGCGAGCCCATGATCAGGCTCCAGCCGTCCACCAGCACAAAAAGCATCAGCTTGAAAGGCATCGAGATCATCATGGGCGAGAGCATCATCATGCCCATCGACATCAGCACGCTGGAGACGATCAGGTCGATCACGATGAAGGGGATGTAGATCAGAAAGCCGATGGTGAAGGCGCTCTTGAGCTCGGAGGTCAGGAAGGCCGGCACCAGGGTGGTGAACGGCACATCCTTGGCGCTGCCCACGGCCTTGTTGCGGGCGATCTCCATGAACATGGCGATATCGTCTTCGCGGGTCTGGTTGAGCATGAAGGCGCGGATCGGTTTCTCGGCCAGGCTCAGGGCTTTGTCAAACGACATCCCCTGGTTCATGAATGGGGCCACTGCGGTCTGAAAGACGTTGTCGAGCACGGGCGACATGACAAACAGGGTGAGGAACAGTGCCAGGCCCACGATGACCATGTTGGGCGGGGTCTGGCCGGTACCCAGCGCCTGGCGCAGGATGGACAGCACAATCACGATGCGCACAAAAGCCGTCATCATCAGCAAGAGCGATGGCAGCAGCGTCAGCGTGGTCATCAAGGCCAGCAGCTGCAGGTTCAGGCTGTACTGGGTACCACGGGCGGTCTGGCTGGCGGTCACGCCAGGCAATTCGGGGGCGGCCCATGCCAGTGCTGGCAAGAGGCACAGCAGGGCAAGGCTCAGAAGGCGGGGGGTCTTCATGGCGGTGTCAGGCCAGGGTGTCCATGCGCAGGCCGTTGCGTGCCGGGACGCTGGGGGCGGCGGTGTGCAAGGCGGTGATGGTCTGGGCGGTGATGCCCAGCAGCACGTCCTGTCCATCCAATTGCACCAGCGCAATTTTCTGGCGCGGGCCCACCGTGAGGGTTTCAACGATTTTCAGCCGGGCTTCACCCTTGGCGCCCAGGCGCGAACCCGACTGCAGCTTGCGCAAGGCCCACAGGCTGCCAAACAGCAGGCCGATCACCAGCGCAAAGCTCAGCAGGTACTGCAACCAGTCGAAGAAGCCGTTGTTCATGGGGGATCAAGGTGCGCTGGGTTTACAGGTTTTCCAGGCGCTCGGAGGCGGGCACCACGCGGGTCAGGCGGATGCCGTAGCGGTCATTGACCAGCACGATCTCGCCCTGGGCAACCACGGTGTTGTTGACCAGCAGGTCCAGCGGTTCGCCAGCAATGCGGTCAAGCTCGACCACGCTGCCTTGGGTCAGGCGCAAGAGGTCACGGATCTTGATGACGGCGCGGCCCACTTCGATGGAGAGCGTGACGGGGATGTTTTGCAGGACATCGGGATGGATCTGTCCTTTTTCCTCGCCAGGCGTGTTCAGTTCGTTGGTGCTCAGTTCTTCAGTCATGGGGGGGCTCCGGGCTTTACGCGGGCACGGTGGGCGCGGGGCCCACGCTGTCAATGATCTTCACGGCCACCTGGCTGCCCAGAGCGCCGATTTCGACGTCAAAAACCGGGATGTCCCGGATCAAGGCCCGCGCATGGTCGGGTTTTTTGAAGTGCAGCACGTCACCGGGCTGCATGGTTTTCAATTCTTGCAATGAAACCTGGAGCTTGCCCAGCAGCACCAGCAATTCGAGCTCGGCGTCGCGGGTGGCTTCGGCCAGCTCGTGGCGCCAGAGCTTGTCGGATTCTTCATCGCCGTCGCCGGTTTGCACGCGGCTGCGCAGCAAATCGCGCACGGGCTTGAGCGCCACATAAGGGATGACCATGTCGACAAAGCCTGCACCTTGCGACGCTTCGGCCTCGAAACGCGAGATCACCACCAGGTCGTTCTCGTCGGCGATCTGGGCGAACTGCGGGTTGATTTCGGAGCTGACGTGCTCAAAATCGACCGGCGTGATCGGTGCCCAGGCTTCCTTGAAGGAGCGGAAGAAGACCTGCAGGATGATCTTGATGATGCGGGTTTCGGTGGGCGTGAACAGGCGCCCCGGGGGCAGCTGGCCGACACCGCGGCCAAAGCCGCCAAAAAAGCTGTCCAGCGAGCTGAACACCACGGTGGGTTCGATCACCGCCATGGCGTAGCCGCGCAGCGGACTCATGCGGATGATGTTGACCGACAGCGGAGCACGCAGCTCCTTGATGTAGTCGCCAAAACGCGCGATCTGCGCACGTGTGGGGTTGATGCGGGGGCTCGTGCGCAGCACTTCGAGCATGCCCAGACGGAACAAGCGGATGAAACGCTCGTTGATCATGTCCAGGGACACCACATTGATGCCCAGGCTGCTGTCTTCCGAAGCCAGGTCGTGCTTGCGCACATTGGCGTCCGTGTTGTAGCCGGAATCGACTTCCAGGCTGCCATCGTCCACTGCGGCGGACAGGGCAGCGAGTTCGTCGGCGCTGAGCAGGGGGCTGTTGTCGAACATGGTGTGTCAGCTCAAAGCACGAATCACTGAACCACGAAGCTGGTGAAGAACACCTCTTCGATGCCACCAAAGTCTTCGTACTTGGTGAGCACCGCGTTCATCTCGTCACGGATCTTGACGGCCAGGTTCTTGCGGAACTCGGGACCGTTGAGCTCAGCTTCGGTGCCCTGGCGCATGGCGTCCAGTGCAGCCGAACGCAGGGCAGCTTCGTGCTTTTTGACGTTCTTGAACACGCGCTCGTCGTAGTGGGTCATGATCGAAACATTGACCTGAATGACCTTGCGGGTGCCGGTCAGGTTGGAGACCAAGGGCTTTTCCAGCTCCATGTAGCTGTTCTCGAAGCGCTTGAGTTCGGGCGACTCCTTGGCGACTTTTTGTGGGCCTTCCTTGCCATCCTTGCCCTCTTCCTGGCCTTCTTTGTTCTTGGCTTCGAGCTCGGCCAGGCGTTGTTCCATTTCATGGATTTCCTTGCGGTCAAAGAAACCGGTGATGAACATGGTGCCGATCACGATGCCGACCACCAGCACCAGGCCGACCACCGCGAAGATGATGATCTTGATCAGCGGTGATTTCTTTTTGCCTTCGCCTTCAACTTCGACTTCTGCATCAGACATGGTGTGGGGTCCTTATTCATGTGGGGTCAAACCGTGACATCCCAGCCGTCAGGACGGCTTGGACGTGGAGGGGATTGGACACTCGGTGCGGGCGCTTGCGGGGTTTCCGTGTTTTTGGCTGTATTGCCAAATTGGCGCTGCCCAGGTGTCGAATCTCCGCCATTTTGACGGGTTTGACCATCTTTGACATGGAGGTTAGCAACATCCATGCCTGACTGGTCCAGTTGTTGGCGCAGTCGGTCCAGGCCGTCCTGCAGCAATTCGCGCGTGGCCGCCTGTGGCGCCACAAAAGAGGCGTCCAGCTGCCCGGCGCGCAAGCGCATCTCGACTTCGATGTGGCCCAGGTGGGCTGGTTTGAGCATGAGGCGCAGGTTCCACTGGCCGCGTTCGATCTCGCGCAGGATGCGTTCGCCCACGGCATCGGCCATCTTTTCAGACAGTTGCTGCATCTGGTCGCTGCTGGTGCTGCTGCTTGTGGGGTTGGTGTTGGTGGCAGCTTGGCGGGCCTGGGCGGCCTGTGTGTCCATCCGGCTGCTGCCGCTCAAGGCCACGCTCGCCAGTGCTGTGGTGTCGGCCGCAGCGGTGCTCTCGCCTGTGGTGCTGTCCAGAGCAGGGTTGTCCTTGCTGGAGGGCAGCAGGCTCAGGTCCAGGCCGCTCAGGTCCAGATCGCTTTGCGCCCAGAGGGTGGGTGTGGCGGTGCTGGTGGCGGGGGCAGGGGGGGCGTTGTCGGCCTGGCCAGTGCCCCGAGTCTTGACGCCGCCCCAGCGCATCTGAGCCATGGTCAGGGCGCTCAGTTCGGTCAACTCGGATGGGGTGGGGGTGTCGGTTGCGTTCGTGGGCACGGGTGTGCGCGCCTGCGGACCCGACAGGATGGCCTGGACCACGGGCACTGCGGCTGCCAGTGCAGTGGCCAAGTTGGCCTGGGGGTGACCGGCGCTGGAGAGCTTGGCCGACGTGTCTGCGCCCAAAGCGGGCAAAGTGCTGGCAAGCGCGGTGGCTGGGCCCATTGGTGCTTCCACCGAGGCGGTGGGGAGGGTGTCGATGGCTGTGGCGGCGACAGGCAGCATGCCCGTGCTGGCGGGCATGCCAAAGCCCACCGGGGTCGATCCGGATGCGGGTGCCATGCCGGGCAGGACATCGCCGGCCATGCCGGGGGGAAGCCCGCCGGTGGGCAGGCCGCTGGTGGTGCCAGCCAATGCTGTGGCGGTGCCCGATGCGGCGGAGTTGGTGGCCTGGGCCTGTGGGTTCATCAGCCAGGCAATGGCCTGGGCGTCCAGACCTTGCTGGTGGGCAAACGCGGTCAGGCTGCTGGCATCGGGGGCAGGGCTGCTGGCGGTGATGGCCTGGATGCTCGGTCCCACGCTCACGCTTTTGACGCCAGGGGTGCTGGGCAGTGTGAGGGTTTGGGATGCCCCGCTCATCCACAGGGCATTGAACTGGGCCAGGGCATCGTCGCTGTGGCCTGGGGCTGGGGCGTCGGTGGGGCTGACCGCTTGCAGGCTGGCGTCCGCAGGGCTGGCGTCGTTGGCCAGTAAGGCCGTGGCCGGGTCCTGCTGCTCTTGGTCGGCCTGCTCTGGCGACTGGCCTTGCCCACGACCATGTTGTTGCAGGGCTTTGGCCATGAGTTGACCAAACACTGCGCCGGCCTGTCCGGCGCTGCTGACTTGGGTGCCGGTGGCGCTGCCCAGCTCGGTGTTGCTCGGGTTGGCGCTGCCGGTTTCCAGACTGATCCCCAGATTCATGAAAGGTCTTCCTGTATCGAGGGGCCGCGGCAAGGATTTGCCGCTTGGCCCCATGTGGTCTTATGTGAGCAATTTGCGCACCAACCTGGCCAGAAAAACGCCTGCCGCAGCCGGGGCTTTGTCGGTCCGGGTGGCACGAGGCTTGCATGCTCCTGTCTGCAAGCAGGACTTTGGCCTGTAACCCATTGATTCATAAAGAAATCCAAGCAAAAGCATGAGCGCGATGAGCCTGTCAACGATCCGACAAAACCTGGGTCGCTATGACTTTTCCGGCCTGGGCATTCCCGCCCTGGTGCTGGTCATCATGGCCATGCTGGTCGTTCCTTTGCCGCCCCTGCTGCTGGATGTGCTGTTCACATTCAACATCCTGGTGGGTCTGGTGGTGATCATGATCGCCATCAACACGCGCAAACCGCTGGAGTTTTCGTCCTTTCCTTCGGTGCTGCTGTTTGCCACCATGCTGCGCCTGGCGCTGAACGTCGCCTCCACCCGGGTGGTGTTGGTGCGGGGCCATGAGGGCCACGACGCCGCAGGCAAGGTGATCTCGGCTTTCGGCGAGTTCGTGATTTCCGGCAACTTTGTGGTCGGTTTCATCATCTTTGTGATCCTGACCATCATCAACTTTGTGGTGGTGACCAAGGGTGCCGGTCGCGTTTCGGAAGTGAATGCGCGTTTCACCCTGGACGCCATGCCTGGCAAGCAAATGTCGATCGACGCCGACCTGAACGCGGGCGTGATCGACCAGGCCACAGCCAAGAAGCGCCGTGAAGAGCTGTCGCAGGAGTCGGATTTCTTCGGCTCCATGGACGGTGCCTCCAAATTCGTCAGCGGCGACGCCATGGCCGGTATCCTGATCCTGGCGATCAACCTGGTCGGTGGCCTGGCCATCGGCATTGGTCAGCACAGCATGCCTTTTGCCGAAGCGGGTCGCACTTATGTGCTGCTGACCATTGGTGACGGCCTGGTGGCCCAGATCCCGGCGCTGTTCCTGTCGCTGGCCACCGCCATCATCGTGACGCGCGTGACCACCTCCGAGTCCATGACCGAGCAGGCCGGCAGCCAGCTGTCCAACCCACCGGCGCTGTTCATCGCGGCCAGCATTTTGGCCGTGATCGGCATGGTGCCGGGCATGCCCCACCTGGTGTTTTTGCTTTTGGCTGCAGCCACCGCTGGCCTGGGCTTCATGGCCTTGCGCAAGCAGGTGGCACTGGAGCAGGGGCCGGCCGATGCTGCTGCCGCTGCCGCTGCGCCCGATGCACCCAAAGAGCTGGACTGGGACGATGTGGAGCAGGTGGACCTGATTGGCCTGGAAATCGGCTATGGCGTGATTCCCCTGGTCAATCCCGAATCGGGCGGCCAGTTGATGACGCGCGTCAAGGGCGTGCGCAAGAAGCTGTCGGCCGAGCTGGGCTTTTTGGTGCAGCCGGTGCGCATCCGCGACGCGCTCAATCTGGAGCCCGATGCCTACCAAATCATGCTCAATGGCGTGGTGCGAGGCAAAGGCGAAGTGCGCGTGGGCCGTGAGCTGGCCATCAACCCCGGCAAGGTCTATGGCCGCCTGGAGGGTCAGCCGACCAAAGAACCGGCCTTTGGCCTGGAAGCCGTCTGGATCGAGCCCCTGCAGCGCGACCAGGCCCGCGCCCTGGGCTATACCGTGGTGGACCCGAGCACGGCCATCGCCACCCACCTGAACAAGGTGCTGCGCGACAGCGCCAGCGAACTGCTCAGCCACGACGAAACCCAGAAACTGCTGGACAAGCTGGCCGCCAAGTCGCCCAAGCTGGTCGAGGAGTTGGTGCCGGGCAAATTGTCACTGGGCGTGGTCACCCGCACGCTGCAGCACCTGCTGCAAGAGGGCGTGCCAATCCGCGACATGCGCACCGTGGTGGAAGCCTTGACCGAAGCCAGCGCGCGCACCCAGGATCCCGAGCAGCTGACGGGCCTGATCCGTCCCAAACTGGGCCGCATGATCGTGCAAAGCCTGCTGGAAAACCGCGACACCCTGTCGGTCATGACGCTGGACCCGCAACTCGAACAACTGCTGCACAACGTGCTGCAGCAAAACGGCGGCAACAACGGCATGGTGCTCGAACCCGGCCTGGCCGAAAACCTGTTTGCGTCGCTGCGCGAGAGCGCCCGCGACATGGAAGAGCAGGGCCTGCCGGCCGTGCTCGTGGTCTCACCGGGCATTCGCCCCTGGATGTCGCGTTCGGTGCGCTACCGCGTCAACGAACTCACCGTGATGTCCTACAGCGAAATTCCGGACGACCAGGCCGTCAAGGTGATTGCCACCGTGCAGGCCAATCCCCGCAATGCCACCCCCGATCCCAAAGGCTGATGAACCATGGAACTCAAACGCATCATTGCCCGTGACAGCCGCGCTGCCAACGAAAAAGCCATCCAGCTCTACGGCCCGGACGTGCTGGTGATCTCCAGCCAGCGCGTGGACAGCCAGACCGAGCTGATCGTGGCCATCGACACCGCCGCCGCCCCGCAGGCCCCCGTGGTGCCCGAACCCGTGCCTGTACCAGCGCCTGCCACCAGCCGCGAAGAGGCCCGTTTTCAGGCGTTTTCGGACGTGTTCAAAGTCAGCGTGGAAAATCCCCCGCCTGTGGAAACCTCCCCAGACAGCGACTGGCAACCTGCCGCCGTGCGTCTGGCCCAGACCCAGGCCCCAACCCAGGTTCAGATGGCCAGCCCCGCTGCGGTGCCGACATCGGCCGCGGTGCAGGCCACCGAACTGGCGCAGGCCTCCCCCATCCCCGCCTCCATTGCGCTGGCGCCTGAAGCCCCGCCGATGTCTCAGGCCGTTCTGGCCGCCCAGCAAGAAGCCGCCGAGTTGCTGCGCAGCCGCGACACGGTCGAACTGCTGCGCCAGGAAATCGCTGCCTTGCGCCAGGAATTCAACCTCAACCGCCAGGTCAGCATGTGGCAGTCGGGGCAAGGCCTGAGCCACGAATTGACCCAGTGGTTCGCCCACATGCAGGAGCTGGGGGTGCCCGCCAGCCTGCGCACCCTCATGGCCGACTCGGCCAACGGTTGCGACACCGTCAGCGAGGCCTGGCCGCTGATCCACAAAACACTGACTGGCGCCCTCAAGCGCCGCAAGAGCACCTGGCCACAAAGGGGCGTGCACGCCCTGGTGGGGCCGTCCGGCTCGGGTAAAACCCTGATGGTGGCCCGCATGGCCATGGCCGCCAGCGCCAAGGTGCGGGCTGAAGACATGGCCATCATCAGCATGGCAGACGCCAAGGCCGGCGCCTGGAGCCAGCTGCAGGTGCTGGCGGCGCAGTCCGGGGTGGCGTGCTACCGCGCCGCCGACGTGGCCACACTGGACATGCTGCTGCAGGAGCTGTCGCACCTGTCGGTCATCTGGGTGGACACCCCCGGCACCGATTTCATGGCGCAAGCCCAGGCGCTGCAGTCCATCAACCCGGCGGTGCACCTGCATGCCGTGCTGCCGCTGGATGCTACAGTCACCAATGTGCGCAAGATTTTTGACTCCGCTGAGGTGAAGTGGGCTTCCGTCATGCTGACCAAGCTCGACGAAGCCGCTCACCCCTGGCATGTGCTCAAGGCCTTGTGCGATCGTGCATGGGATGTCAGCGCCGTGGGCGCCAGCCATCAGGTCCGTGTGGCGCCGCAAGCCTTTGATGCTCAGGCCATGGTGGACCTGGCGATGGAAGGCCTGCGTCCGCAAGGACTGCCTGTGCAGCCGCAAGAAGAACCTGTCAAGAAAACCCGACGCCGCGCAACGGCCACCAAAACCCGCGCAACGGCCAAAGCAGCAGTGGTCCATGAATAACACCTCGCGTCCTCAAGTGATCGGCATTGCCAGCGGCAAAGGCGGAGTCGGCAAGACCACCGTCTCGGTCAACCTGGCCGTGGCCCTGGCCCAGCGTGGCCACAAGGTCATGCTGCTCGATGCCGACCTGGGCATGGCCAATGCACAGATTGCCATGGGCGTGCATGCGCCGTTCAACCTGGGCCATGTGCTGCGTGGCGAAAAAACCCTTGAAGAAGTGATCGTCACCGCCGCACACGGCGTGCGCCTGGTGCCCGGTGCTTCGGGGCTGCGCGACATCGCGGCGCTCGATTCGGTGCAGATCGCCAGCATCGTGCGTGCCTTTGACACGCTGACTGAACCGGTGGATTTTTTGCTGGTCGATGTGGCAGCAGGTATTTCGCCCGCGGTGCTGGAGTTCATGGCGGCCTGCCAGCGCCGCTATGTGGTGGTGTGCGACCAGCCGTCGTCGATTGCCGACGCCTATGGCCTGATCAAGGTGATGAGCACCGAGCAGGGCCTGGACGAAATCTACCTGGTGCCCAACGTAGTGCACGATGCCCAGCAGGGCAAGCAGCTGTACCGCCGCATGAACGACGTCTGCACCCGTTTTCTGGGCAAAACCATCCGTTACGCCCACGCCATCGCCTCTGACGAGATGGTCTTGCAGGCCATGCGCAAATACCAGCCGGTGTTGCAATTTGCACCCGGTGCGGCTGCCTCGCGGGATTTCCGGCTGCTGGCCGAGCAGGTGGACCAGTTGCCCCCGGTGCCGCAGGCGTCGGGCCGCATCGAATTTTTCATGGAGCGCCTGCTCCATGCGGGTCAATGAGGCGAGGGCACGCCATGGCCAGCAATGTTTCGCTTTACGAACAGGTGGACAACCGCCATGAGTCGCTCATCATGGCGCACATGCCCATGGTCAAGCGGGTGGCGGTGCACCTGAAGGCGCGCATCCCACCCTTCATGGAGCTCGATGAGCTGGTTCAAGTCGGCATGGTCGGCCTGATCGAAGCGGCGCGCTCATTTGACCCGACCAAAGGCCACGAGTTTGAGCACTATGCGCTGAGCCGTGTGCGCGGCGCCATTTTGGACGAAGTGCGTCGCCAGTCTTTTTTGCCGCGCTCTGCGGTGGCTTTCAACAAAACCGAAAACGAAGCCGTTCACGCCCTGGGCGCTGAACTGGGTCGCTCGCCGACCCAGGCTGAACTGGCCGAGTACATGGGCAAGGACATTGACGAGTTCCAAAAAGAGCGTGGCCAGGCCAAACGCTTTGAGACCTTCTCGATGGAAGTGGTCAACGAAGAGGTCATGCGCATGCCCGCCGACCACGCGCAGCGCCCCGATGTGATGGTCGAAGAGGCCGAGTTCATGCAGGTGGTGGTGCAGGCCATCGGGGATTTGCCCGAGCGCGAGCAGATGGTCATGTCGCTGTACTATGTGGAAGAGCTCAACCTCAAGGAAATCGGCGAAGTTCTGGGTGTCAGCGAGTCTCGTGTCAGCCAGATTCTCTCGACGGTGGTGAAAAAACTCCGCTCGCAACTCCAGGTTGCCTGACCCCTGCTGCGCACCTATCCATGTCATTTTTCAGCCGAAACAACCCAGAAGACGAGATGAAAAAGGCCAAAGCGGCCTACGAAAAAGTCATCTCTCTGACCTCGGACAGCCGGGAAGCCAACAGCATGAAGTCGCGCATGGGGCTGCTGTGCCGCGCCCATGTCGACAAAACCTTTGTGGCGGGTGCCGAGCAGACAGCGATCTGGCAAGAAAAGATGGCGGTGGCTCTGGCCAAGCAGGAGTCGCTGCCCGAATCGCCCCAGCCTTCGCGTTTCCAGAAGATCAAGGCGGGCGAGACCGAGGTTTATGTATACCTGCCTGAGGAGTTCGTTCGGGACATTTTTGCCTTGGGCGCCAAATACCAGCAGACCCAGATCAGTGCACAACAGGCCATCAATGCCGTACAAAACATCGTCAACCAGCTTTGTCGCTACGAGCTGGGCCTGCAAGAGCCTTTTCAGGCCTTGACGTTTTTGCGTGAAGAGCTGGAGGCCCAAGCCCGGGCTGCCGAAAAGGCGCTGGAACAAACCCAGGCGGCAGCTGCTGAAGGCGCCAACGCCGAACAGGCCACAGGCCCAGAGAAGGGGTAGCCGTGGAAAACCTGTTCAACGCCTTTTTGGCCTTTGGTTTGCTGGTGGTCATCATCTTGATGGTGTACCTGGTCGATCGGGTCAATTCGCTGGAACAGGAAACCAAACGCATCGGTCAAATGCCTGCACCGGCAGCGGCCCCTGCAGCCTTTGATCCTTGGCAGGGTCTCTCGGGCAAAGCCTTGTGGGACGCCTTGAGTGGTCGCCCGCCAGGGCACCTGAGCTCGGGCATGGTGGATGAACTGCGCAACCGCTACGAAGTCGTGCTGCACAAGCACATCCAGTCACTGTTCGACGAAGGGGTGCGCGATGCACAGCGGGGTGTTTCCAGCGACCCCAAAAACCCGCGCACCCTGCTCACCGCCCACGGCCCCATCGACTCCTGGTTGCCCATGGCCCAGGTCAACACGCTCTACAAGTGCGGCATGGATTCGGTGCTGTCCCCAGCCGATGGGCAGCAAGCACTGCGTCAAGCACTGGATGAGGCCGGAGAACTGCTGTTTTCCCGCGTGCAGATGGCCCAGATGGAGGCGCTTTCCCTGAGCCTGTTGCCTTCACCCCAGGTCACGCCATCTCAAGACACGGCCTGATCGGCGGCTCAAACCTGCCGCGCCATGGTTGGATGCAGCAGCCCCCATCCTTTGGCTAACTTTTTCACGGCTTGCCCTCAAGTTTCCCGGCAGGACGCCGATTCCCTCTGTATCCAAGCAGTTGAGGAGTTGAGTCCATGCGAGCCTACACACGAGCAGCCCAGAGTTACGGTTCTGTCCAATTGGTCACAGGTGTGGCCACGGCAGACAATGTGCAGCTGATCCAGATGTTGTTTGACGGCCTGCAGGAAAGCCTGGCCACAGCCCGTGGTCACATTGAAAACGGCAACATCCTCGGCAAATCCAACGCTTTGTCGCGTGCGGGTCGCATCGTGGTCGGCCTGCAGGGGGCACTGGACTTTGACCAAGGCGGCGAACTGGCCAACAACCTCAATGAGCTCTACAGCTACATGACACGGCGCATCCTGCACGCCAACGCCAACAACGATGTGCAAACGCTGAGCGAAGTCGCCAGCCTCGTGCGCGACATCTCCGAAGCCTGGCGCACATTGCCCGGCTTGCTCGGTGACAGCGGCAACCGTCAGGTGCATTACGCCAGCTGAGGCCTGCAGACACAAAAAAGCCCGCATCCGCGGGCTTTTTGCTTGGCGCAGCAGGATTTTTCAGGCCGTGGTCACGGGCTGCGTCATGGCGCTGCCCAATTCGGCAAAGTAGCTCAGTGCCTTGGGGGTCGGACCAAGCAACTTGGTGCGGCGATCGCCTTCGACCGAAATTTCTTCCAGCAAGCCCGAGCTGCGCAGCGTGGCCAGGCGTTTGTGCAGGGTGGCGGGCGAGCCCAAGCTTTCGAGCGATATGGCTTGTCGCACCGACAGGGGGCGACCTTCGTGCCAGGCCAGCACCACGGCCTCCAGCAAGGCCCGGTGGTTGGCGCTCAGGGCGGTGTCCTGGGCGTCTGTCAGGCTGCGGGCAAGCTGCAGAAAACGGAAATAAGCGGTCAACAGGGGAGAGTTCATTTCAACTACTTTAAAAGGTTCTAGTTGTCAGATGTCTCGATAATGTAAATTAAATTCAGCGAATGGCAACGGACATCACAGATTTTTCACTTTATCCACAAGGTTTTTACGCCGAATCCAGGACAGCACCAGCCACAGGCAGGTCAGCACGAGAAAGCTGCCGGTGTAGTCGCCAAGCATAAAAGCCAGGGTGGTGGCCCACAAGTGATCGGACGCCATGCCCACCGCAATGAAGTACAAGCCCACCACCAAACCATGGACGGCCGTGGTCACCAGATCGAGCACCGGCAAATGCAGAAATTGCAGGTTCTGCAAGTCGCGGTGGATGCCCAGCCATCGCATGCCCAGCACGATGCCCAGCCAGCTGGCCAGAGAGCTCAGTGCGCTGTAGAGCACCACTTGGTGAAGCGGGGTGTCGCTCCAAAATTGGAGGGACGGCACCAGCAGCCCCACAAAACAGCCCAGAGCACCCCAGCCTCGGGCGATCAGGATGAACAGGTGTTTGATGCCCGCCGGAATGAACACCAGGGCAATCCAGTTGTCGTAGAGGACGGCAGAGCCCAGGGCGTTGTTGAGCAAAAAGCCCAAGTAATAGCTCAGCCCTGCCAGGATGGCGAGCAACAGATTTTGGTAGGTGCGGGGCAGCAGCGATTCAAGCTTATTGGACATGGCGGTCGCACAGAGGCAATCGGTACTGCAAAGCCAATTCGGCGTTTGGGGCATTGCGCCTGGGCGCGAAGGCCTTGAAACGGGATACAAAAAAGGACTTGGGCGAACCCAAGTCCATTGATGAATGTTTGTTTGGCTCCCCGACCTGGGCTCGAACCAGGGACCTACGGATTAACAGTCCGGCGCTCTACCGACTGAGCTATCGGGGAATAGCCTGAAATTATAGCGTCAAAAGCTGTGTTTTCAGGCTCAGAAACTGGTGCGCACCGTGATGCGCCCAGTGCGCGGTGCACCCGGGTAGAGGTAATAGTGGCCGAACTGTTTGGGCGACTCGCGCCAGTAGTGCTTGTCGCTCAGGTTGTCGATGGCCAGCGTCCATTCGGTGCGGATGCCATGGATGCGTGTGTCATAGTGCGCGGCAAAGTCCAGGGTGGTCCAAGCGGGCAGGTTCAGGCTGCCGTCTTCAAGCACGCGACGCTCACCCTCGTGGCTCAGGCGCAGGCTGGTGCGCAGGCCGGGCACATCGGCCCAGCGGTACTGGGCCAGGGCGCGCAGCACGGCCTTGGGCACGTTGAGTGCGCGCTGGCCATTCACACTGGGATCGATGCTGGCGTTTTGGCGCTGCGACTGGATCCAGGTGCCGCTGCCATGCAGCAGCCAGGCGCCTTGGCTGTACGAGCCGCCCAGCTCCAGCCCGCTGTTGTGGGTTTCGCCGTCAATGCGACGCAGACAGGCGTTGGTGGTGGCATCGCAACTGCCCTGGTCGCCCGATTGCGGGCGCGTGATGTCAAACCAGGCCATTTGCCATTTGACCGGGCCGGTCTGGGTTTTCAGGCCGACTTCCATTTGCTTGCTGCGCAGCGCGGGCAAAGGCTGGCCTGCGTTGCTGTACTTGGCCTGGTTGGGCGCGGCATTGACCTCCACCCCCTCGCCATAGCTGCCGTAGACCAGTGTGCTGTTGCCCAGCGCGTGGCTGAGCGCCAGCCATGGGGTGGTGAAACTGGCTTGCAGGTGGGTGGGTTCGCTGCCGTCGGTGTTCACGCTGCCACGCTCCATGCGGGTGTGGCGCAGGCCCAGCCACAGGCTGTTGCGCGCATCCAGGCTCACTTTGTCCTTCAGCCCCAGTTCGGTGTAGTACTCGCTGCGCTTGGTGTTGGCGTAAATCGCGCTGGGGTCTGCGGTGCTGGTGAAGGGCGTGAAGACCGAGCCGGTACCGGCCCAGTTGTACGCGTAGGCTTGGGTGTCCAGCAGCATGCGGTAACGCATGGCGCTCACCGCCACATCGTGTTGAAGGCCAGCGAGGGTGGTTTGGCCACTCAGTTCGGTTTGCAGTGCATCCACCTTGCGGTGCTCGTTGTTGCTGCGCCAGTCGTACAGATCGAAAGTGCCATTGCTGCAATAGCGGTCGTAGTTGTTTTCTGCGCTGCAGCCAAACGCATAGGCCAGCCGGTCATCGGTCCTCAGGCGCTGTGCGCCATAGCTGGTGGTCCATAACCAGCCATTGGCCAGATTCTGTTTGAAGCGGATGGTGCCGGTGTCGGCGCCAAAGACGCCGGGCACGGCCCAGTTCTGCCAGGTCAGGTTGCGGGTGCCGTCCACAGGGGCGGGCAGGCGATTGCCCAGCAGGCTGTAGCCGTTCACCCCGATCTGCTGACGTTCGCTGTGCTCGAATTCCCACTCCAGCTTGCTGTCGGGCGTGATGCGCCAGTCCATGGCCAGGGCCACCAGCTTGCGGTGCCCCTGGGTGTTGTGGACGTAGGGGTTGAGGTCTTCGTAGGCGGCATTGAAGCGGTAGCCGAAGTCCTTGTTTTCGCCAAACCGGTTGCCCAGATCCAGGGCGATGCCGCTGCTTTTGCCGTGGCCGTAGCTGGCCGTCACGGAACGGATGGTGTCGTCGTTGCCGGTGGGGGCGCGTTTGACCATGTGGTTGGCCAGGCCACCTGGCGCGCTGGTGCCGGCCTGGATGCCGCTGGTGCCCTTGAAGAGTTCCACGCGCTCCTTGTTGTCCATGGGAATCATGGTTTCGGCGGAGATCGGCAGGCCTTCGCGGCGGTAGTTGTAGCGGTTGTCCAGGGTGTAGCCGCGCACGCTCAGCATGTCCCAATAGGCCGGCGAGTTGTAGCTGTCGGTCACGCTGGCGTCCAGGTGCAGGGCGTCCGAGATGCGGGTGGCGCCAATGTCGCGCAGGGTTTGTGCATCCACGCTGATGCCGCTGAACGGGGCTTTGGACAAGGGCACGTCGGCAAAGCCGCTGACCTGCTGCGGCGCGGGGCTGGTGATGACAAGTTCCTGCGTTTGTGACCAGGCGGTGCTGGCGATGCACAGGGCGGTGGCCGCGGCAACGCGGCTCAGTGGCATGGATGGCGTGTGGTGTGCCATGACGTTTTCCTTCAACGTTATGGCAGGTCGGCTGACGGGGAACGTGGGTGCGCCGGAGAGGTGGCGCCGTTCATCTGACAAGCTTCCCTGCGCGAGGATTACCTCAATCAGGTTCAAAGGGACTTTCTCAGTCGGCACCGGTGACGGTGCCAACACCCCTAGCGAATGCCGCACCGGAGCGCGGCAGGGCGGATTTTAAATCAGACCCAGGCGCTGGTGCAGCGTGGTCGAGGTGGTGGTGTATTGCAAGAGGGTTTTGTCTTGCGGCCAGAGGTGGGCGGCAGCGCCAAAGGCGGCCAGCGTGGCTTCGTGAAAGCCGCACAGGATCAGCTTTTTCTTGCCGGGGTAGGTGTTGATGTCGCCCACCGCAAAAATGCCGGGCGCACTGGTGGCAAAGGTGTCGGTGCTGACCACCAGCTGCTTGCGCTCGATCTGCAGGCCCCATTGCGCCACCGGCCCCAGCTTGGGCGACAGGCCCAGCGCCATGACGAGCTGCTCGCAGGGCAGGGCGACGGTGTCGCCTTCGGCGTTCAGGTATTCCAGCGCGGTCAGTTGTCCGTTTTCAAGCACCAGGCCGGTGGGCTGGCCCGCCACAAAGCGCACCCGGCCCGTGGCCTGAGCGGCGGCAAAGGCTTCGGTGCGCGAGGCCTCGGCGCTGAATTGCTCGCGCCGGTGCATCAGGGTCACGCTGGCAGCGGTGCCTGCCGCGTCCAGGCAGGTTTGCAAGGCGGTGTCGCTGTCGCCGCAGACCAGCAGGTGCTGAACGGCAAAGTTGGGCAGCTTCTGCGAGCCGAACCAGATTTGGTGGCCCAGGTGCGGCGCCAGACCCTCGATGGGCAAGCTGCGCGGCACAAAGGCGCCCACGCCCGCGGCAATGAAGACGGTTTTGGCGGTCCAGGCGCTGCCCGTGCTGGTTGCTACATGCCAGCGCCCATCTTCGGTGGCTTGAAGGGCCTCGACGGTCTGGCCCAGATGGAAGGTGGGCTTGAACGGGGCGATTTGCCGTGTCAGGCGCTCGATCAGCTCGCGCCCGGTGCAGACCGGGATGCCGGGAATGTCGTAGATGGGTTTGTCGGCGTAGAGTTCGGCGCACTGGCCGCCCGCGTGGGGCAGGGCGTCAACGAGGTGGCAGGCGATGCCCTGCAGGCCGAGCTGGAAGGCCTGGAACAGGCCCACCGGGCCAGCCCCGATCACGAGCGCGTCGGTGTCGATCGCGTGGATTGGGAGACTGGCCATGAGCGGTCTCAGCGAACGAGTTCCTTGAGCTTGCCGCTCTTGTCTTTCCAGTCGTCGGCGTCGGGCAGCGGCGCCTTGCGCTTGGTGATGCTCTTCCAGCTGGGCAGCAGGGCCAGTTCGGCGTTGAGCTTGATCATGTGCTGCTGGTCGCGCGGCAGGTCTTCTTCGGCAAAGATGGCGTTGGCCGGGCACTCGGGGATGCACACGGCGCAGTCGATGCACTCATCGGGGTCGATGGTCAGAAAGTTCGGGCCTTCGCGGAAACAGTCCACCGGGCACACATCGACGCAGTCGGTGTATTTGCAGCGGATACAGGATTCGGTAACAACGTGGGTCATGACGGACTTTTGAAAAGCGGTGCGGGGGCCGTGTGCCCCCAGCAAAAGCGTTGATTTTAAAGGAGATCAGTTCACCAGCACGGCGCCCGAGGTCTTGTGGCTGGCGGTGTCCACCAGCACCAGGGCGCCCAGAATGCGCGACTGGGCAAAGGGCAGGGTGACCAGCGGCTCCTGCAGGGCCAGTGTGACGTGGCCAATCGCGTTGGGCGCGAGTTCGGTGGCTTCTTCTTCGGCCAGGGTGTTGACGTTCAGGCGGTGCACCACGCGCTGCACCTTGGCCTTGACCCAGCGGTGGCCATGCAGCGCCCAGTACACACGGCCGGGCACCAGGGGCTCGTCGTCCATCCAGGCGATGGTGGTGCTCAGCTGGCGCTGGCCTTCGGGCGCACCTTCGGCGGCCAGCAGCCAGTCGCCGCGCGACACGTCCACTTCGCGGTCGAGCACGATGCCGGCGCTGTGACCGGCGGCCTTGTTTTGCGGCTGGCGGGTGGCTGAGAGCACCTGCGAGACCACCGCGGTCTGGCCGCTGGGGAAGACCTTGACCGTCTGGCCCGGCTCGATGCTGCCGGTGGCCACACGGCCCCAGAACACCCGGCGGCCCTGAGTGGTCACGCCGGAATCGTGGAACTTTTCGACCCACTGCACCGGGAAGCTGAAGGCCACATCGGTCTCGGCGGGCGTCACCGGCAGGTCTTCCAGGATGTCGAGCAGGTTGGGGCCGTTGTAACCGCACCAGCCCGCGTGGCTGTCCACCACGTTCCAGCCCTTGAGGGCAGACACCGGCACCACAGCCGTCACGCGGATGCCCGCCTCCTGCGTGAATTTGGCCAGGGCGGCAGCGATGTTCTGGTAGGCCAGCGCGGCGTCATCCACAGCGTCGAGCTTGTTGATGGCGAACACGATGGAGGGCACGCGCAGCAGGTTGACCAGCAGCGAGTGGCGGCGGGTTTGCGGCAGCAACTCCAGGTTGGCGTTTTGCCAGTCGAGCTTGATCGCGTCCACCAGCACCACGGCGGCGTCGGCGCTCGAAGCGGCGGTGACCATGTTGCGGGTGTACTGCTCGTGGCCGGGCGCGTCACCGATGATGAATTTGCGGCTTTCTGTGCTGAAGTAGCGGTAGGCCACGTCAATCGTGATGCCTTGCTCGCGCTCGGCAGACAGGCCGTCGGTCAGCAGGGCCAGATCGGTTTCGCCCGAGCGCTGCACGCCCGCCAGGTGGTCTTGCAGCACGGCCTTGGTGTCCACCAGCAGGCGGCC
>JACCEE010113170.1_pt1 | contig 94022 bp, 83 predicted proteins | sample 7449931 | NCBI WGS metagenome assembly JACCEE01 (sample SAMN15323457, study PRJNA562643) | freshwater metagenome | isolation source: river surface water | place: USA:Blue River Watershed | collected 2017-08-19
ATCTTGAAGCGTTTTGCTACCTCGGCGATGGTTAATTTGTCTTCTTGTCTTGTTTTTAATACGCGCTCACGAAAGTCTCTTGAATAGGTCATTTTCTATACTCTTTTTGTGATACGGGGACTATATAAAAAAACTAAAAACAGCAAACCGCTGTTTTTAGTCAATACTGTTAATCAGTTGTTACAACTATACGTTGCAGCTTCCATTTGACCTGTAAAGCAGGTGTTATTACTTGAACCTAAACACCACTCGTTTTTATCCCATACAGAAATCGTTGTTTGTTTGCCATCGGAGCAACGCACTGCGTACATACGATATTCTGTCCCCATCAACGTTTTATTTTTAGAAACATAATTAATTTCGGTTGGTTTGGCGGCGAATGCAAACATGCTGCTAAAACTTAATGCTATTGCAATCATTCGAACGCTTAAATTCATATTGATTACCCCACAAAAAAATTGCTATCGTTAGTGTTTTATAATTTTCGCAAAGCGTGAAACTTTCTCACTTAATATTATAAAAGCGAAAGGGGGGTTTGTAATCAAAAGAATTTTAATTTGTTGCAATAGTCTAATTAAAGAAAATGATTAAGAGAACTTGATTTGGAAAGAAAACGTAGTTTTAATAACGTGAACCAAAATACCAACTGGGTTGGTCTAAATCATCATCATCATCCCAATCATCTTCATGCCACCAATCTTGACTCCATTGGTCATGTTGGTACATTTCAGCAATCCATTCTAAAACTTCATAACGAGACAGTTGTCGCATTTTGCCGCAGAAATAATAGTAATTAAAAGAATGTGTCACCTCTTTTTCATAACGAATAATTAATTCACATAATTTGTCACTGCACTCTTTAAAATAAATCGTACCGTAGCGTTTAGCTGCTTGTTCTAATGCCTCCAATAAAGTTTCTGAGCTTTGATAATGCTGCTGAATATGGGAAAAATAAGTGTACAAATAGAAAGGAAGTTCCATAATTTACCCCAATCTCGAAAAGAGAAAGAGTAATCATAAAAAGCTTATGTTGCATTAATGTGGACGTTTTAATGAATTTTTGTTTACGTTTGTAAAGTTGCTTGCTTGTATTTATGTGAAAGCTGAATATAATCATAGTGTGAATTTATACAGTGATTTCTAAATTTAAATGAGAGACTGGCTATGCGTGATTTAACCGAACGTCAATACGAAATTTTAGAGTTTATTCAGCAACAACTGCGTTTAAATAATGTACCGCCAACCCGTTCTGAAATCGCGAGCCATTTTTTATTTAAATCCCCTAATGCGGCAGAACAACATTTGCGGGCTTTAGAGAAAAAAGGCTATTTAAAACTCACTTCTAATAAATCGCGTGGCATACAAGTATTAATGACTGAAGAAGATTTATTAGCAGAAAATCAATCAAACACCTTGTGGGATATGCCACAAAGTGGTTTATGGGTGATTGGACAAGTTGCTGCGGGTTCGCCTATTTTGGCACAAGAAAATCGAGAAATGCCTTATCAAATTGACCCTAGTATTTTTAAACCTCGCGCTGATTATTTGTTGCGAGTGAAAGGCTGGAGTATGCGAGACGCGGGCATTTTGCCCCATGATTTACTTGCAGTGCATCAAACGCAAGAAGTTTATCAAGGTGCAATTGTGGTTGCCCGCATTGAAGAAGAAGTGACGGTTAAACGTTTCCATCGTTTAAATGACACGCAAGTACAATTATTGCCTGCTAACCCAGAATTTGAACCGATTTTAGTAGATTTAAGTCGGCAACAGTTAATGATTGAAGGCATTGGCGTGGGGGTATTACGCAATTGGTAATCGCTAACGTTCATTTGATGCGTTAGTAAACGCATAGCTAGCTTGGTGATTGCCATCGAGTTTAAAGAAATTATTTTGGCGTGACATAATCACACAATCGCGCCCATGTTCTTTAGCCGAAAGCAGACATTCATCGACCCGATTCAATAATTCATTAACTGTTTCTGGTGATTGCCATTGGCTGACACCGATGCTAGTCGTAAAACTGACGGGTTCATGATTTAAATTAAATCCCATTGAAGCATGACATTTTTGCCGAATAATTTCAGCAGCTTCTGCCGCTTCTTCTTTAGTGGTATCTTGCAAAATGGCTAAAAATTCTTCACCGCCATAACGTCCAACTAAATAATGTTCTTTGCTTAAACATTCTTCTAAAATGGCTGAAAATTTACACAACACATTATCTCCCGTTAAATGTCCATAAGTATCATTAATCCGTTTAAAACGGTCTAAATCAAATAATAAAACACTTAAAGGTTGTTGCAGTTGTTTTGAGTTGCTAATAGATTCTTCTAATTGTTCAATTAAAATCCGGCGATTAAATAAATTTGTTAAAGGGTCACGCGTTGCTTGGCGATATAAATTTAACAAAATTTGTAATTGTGCAAACTGTGTCCATAATGCTGTCCCTGCCAATAATGCCAGCAACCAAACACCATTGAGCATTTCTAAGGTAAAAATTTGGTTCAAATAAAATTTGACTAAAACAAACATGGCGAATACAACACTGCTGAGAAATAAACCTTCTAATAACGTCAGCGGAAAAATTGCACCCACGGTAATTAATAAAAATGGAAAATGTTCATAACCAGTGGTTAAAATAACGGTATCTTCATGAACTGTTAATAAACTCATTGCGCGCATATAAAACAAACTTGGAATTGCAACTAAAATTAAAAGCCGTGAATAAGCGACTTTTAAATCATGTGAATTATGTTGCCAAAAATATAACGTGGAAAACGCCATTACGACTAATAAACGCATCAGAATAAAATCTGCCCATTTATCAATAGGAAGCAACAATAAATCGATAAAAATCCAAAGAAAGCTGAGGGCAGCAGAAATAATGGTTAAATCATCAACCCGTGATGAAATTTGCGCTGCGCGAGAATGGCGAAAATCAGGGGAATGATGTGAAGCATTCCATAAATCTAATAAATCAAAACCGCGTAAAAAGGTTGAATGATACCAAATGGTATTCCATAACTTTTTGTTAGGGGCGATTTTCATTGGAGCAATATCCTACTTTAAAATAATAGAGGTTTTAATCCCGAATTGAGGAATATCAAGGCTAGAATCGCACGCTGTTAATAAAATTAGTTAAAAGTGATGCCTCCTTATTGATCGCTTGTTTTGCTAAAACAGCAAAACAAAGCGATAATGCAATCACATTCTATTAAAACAACGCAATCAATTATGAATTGATATGTTAAATAAATTAATGACACTATGCTTTAAGTATAGATTCACAAAATACCAACATATTTTATCTGTGAAATCTAACATGCAATTAATATAAAATATACATGTACCCTTTATTTAATTCTTGTGCATTTATCTTCGGTATGCAATAAAACTAAGAGAGTGATTTAGCGGATGAATTGGACGCAGATATGACTAAAGGAGAAATTGTAGAAATAGAATGCTTAAACACAGTTTGGTGTTCAGTACCACGTTCTAACTGCACAGTGTGTTTATCCGCACTTTTTAATAGTCCTTCCAATTTAATACCATTGATCAAATAGATAGCAACCTGCATTTGTTGAGCAATCATTTGGTTTAACACGATGTCTTGTAATGAATCTGTGTTATCTGTAATAACATCTTGATGATCCAAAATTTTCTCCTTTTATGAACGATTTAGCCTTATTGTTATTTAGCCTAGAAGATGAGCAAACTCGCTTGGAGTTAGCTGACCAATTCTTGGCTGAAACACGTTTACTTTCTATTATTCCCAGCCAGTATGTTGCCTATCAAACAGTAATTCATGAAGGTTTGCGGCGATTTTTAGCAGGATTGTCCGTTGACCGTTTATATCATTTAGCGACCACCGTGCTTGATTCTGAAGCTGAGGACGAAACGCTAATAGCCGCGAATTCATCTGCTACGTTATCAGAAAAAACAGCATTATCGCTTGAGTTAGCAACATCAGATATCAATGATAACATATTGAGTAAATTAAAATTAGTCCAATTAGCGCGCAACATTCCGACTTTGCATAAACTTGGACAAATTTTAGCACGCCATCGGCAACTAGAACCCAGTCTCAAACAGTGGCTAATCCCATTAGAATCTACGGAAAGTTATTTTAGTGTTGATGTTTATCACCCTTTTATTCAGCAACAATTAGCTGAAAATGCTGAATTATGCGTATTAAATCAAGACGTTTTAGCTGAAGCCAGTGTCGGGGCAGTCGTTGCTTTTGAATGGCGAGGGTCAGCTTGGCGAAATCATGCGCAAAAAGGCGTTTTTAAATTATTAAAACCAGATGTTGATATTTTTTTACAAGAAGAAGTGCAAGTTTTAACGCAAATTGCAGAATATTTTGACCAACATCGACAGTTATATGGTTTAGCCGCTTTACCAATTATTGAAATCATTGAGGATATTAAAGTTGCACTATTAAGCGAAATTGATTTATTGCATGAACAATTACATTTGCAGCAAGCCAAAATGTTTTATGCTCATCAAGCGAATATTACAATTCCCACCGTTTTACCGCTGTCAACGCCACAAATGACTGCCATGACGTGGATTGAAGGCTGTAAAATTACGGATGCTGCCTTAACGCCCGCTCAAAAAATTAACTGGGCAAAACAACTATTTGATTCAGTGGTGTTACAACCGCTATTTTCTGCACAAGAAAATGTTATTTTTCATGGTGACCCACACGCTGGCAATTTATTTGCCGTTGCGGGACATACTGATTATCCCAACATTGCATTACTCGACTGGAGTATGGCAGGGCAACTCACACATCTACAACGCCACGCTTTACTCAAATTATGTTTAGCCTTACTTGCCCGCGAAGAACGCTGGATTATGCAAGAAATTAAACAATTAGCGCAAGCTACTCCTGACGATGCACAATTACTTTTATTAATTGAACATGCCTTAGAACAACATGATGCACGGGTATTTGCACCGATGACCGTTGCGTTAACGCTTGTGGAGACTTTAAGCCGTGCCGGTGTAAAATTCTCCCGCGATTTATTATTGTTTAAAAAAGCAATTTTCACCCTAGAAGGGGTATTATACGATTTAGACCCCCATTTTAATATGAATCAGGCATTATTAGAAAAAATCACCCATTTATTCTGGTTAGATGCTCCACTGCGCTGGACTTCTTTATGGTTACCCAGCTTAGACAGTATTATGCCTTATCATAGTTTAGTGGCAAATCGTGATGTAATTCGCTTTTTACAACAGTGGACACGTTTTAAAACATAAGCAATATACTTTGTGTGAACCTTCATAGTTTTGCAACGAAACTATCGCATACTAAAAAACAATTTGAACTTTTCACTTGTTTTGAGGTGCGTATGAAGTTTCCCTTTTCCACGCCTGTCCCAGCCATTGACGATACGTCTGAGCATTCTACTGTGCTAACGCGCAATACTGAAACCCCTTTACGAAAAAAACTTGCAAAACCACACAACCCTGTGTGGTCATGGAAACAATGGCAACGCTTATTAAAAGGACGGGCTTTAGGACAAGTGGTCATTCAATTTACCGACCAATGTAACGCCTCCTGTGCGCAATGCGGGATGCGCCGCGAAAATGAATACGAGCGTAAAACGCTGAATTTGCTAGATGTAAAACGCATGTTGGAAGCGATGGCACAACAATCGATTCAAGCAGTTTCGTTTACTGGCGGCGAACCTTTATTGTATTTGAAACAAATTAGTGAATGTATCCGCTATGCACGAGAGTTGGGGATTCCTTATGTCCGCACTGGCACTAACGGCTTTTTATTTAGACAACACCATCGCCCAGATTTTGCCAGTAAAATGCACACCTTGGCAGAAACATTAGTAGAATCAGGTTTATATACTTTCTGGATTAGCATTGATTCAGCCAATCCCACGATTCATGAACGCAATCGCGGTTTACCCGAAGTCATGGCAGGGATTGAAAAAGCTTTACCCATTTTTCACAAACATGGTTTATATCCTTCCGCTAATTTAGGCATTAATCGCTATATGGGAGCGGGAGCTATACCAAAATTTTTAACTGAAAATCAAGAAGATGAAAGTGAGTTTTATCAATTCTGTCAAACTTCTTTCCGCGAATTTTATCAACATGTTGCAAATATGGGGTTTACGATTGTCAATGCTTGCTACCCCATGAATTTTGAACAAGATTCTCATGATGCAGTTTATACTGCAACGTCAGATGGCGATTTTATTAATTTTAACAATCGTGAAAAAGCGGTTTTATTTCAAGCTTTATACGACACAATTCCTGAATTTCGCTCACAATTACGAATTTTCACCCCGCGCAGCTCACTGCGGACATTGATTGATTTTTATCGCGGCACACACAATCCCGCTGATTATGCCTGTCATGGCGGAATTGATTTCTTTTTTGTCGATTCGCGAGATATGAATACTTATCCTTGCGGTTTTCGTGGACAAGAAAATTTAGGGAAATTTTGGGAATTAGACCTGAATCAATTACAAAACCGTCCCCATTGCAAAGACTGTGATTGGGAATGTTTTAGAGACCCTTCTACGTTAATCGGGCCCGTTTTAGAGTTTTTACAATCCCCTGCCCAATTAACACGGCGATGGTGGCAAGACCGCGCCCAAGCAAAATTATGGTTTGAAGATATGCGTTATTATCAAGCTTGTAATTTTTTTAGTGGACTAACTGCCCCAAATTATCAAGCTCTGGCGAAATTCAAAAAAATTTAAAACGAAGTTTATCTCGTTCTTATGATGAGTGTTGTAGGGTGGAATAGCAAAGCGTATTCCACCATGAAGTCCCGCAAAATATGAGAAAAAACAAATTATAATTGATAAGGACGAATGATAATTTGCCCCTACATTACATGGTAGAATATGGCACAAGCCATACATATCATTTTGTTTTTGATAATTTTTTGGATTTTATAAAACTTCATGGTGGAATACGCTTCGCTATTCCACCCTACAAATACCCTTATTAAGGACAAGGATTAGGTTGTGCGCTGTGAATTGCTTCAATCGCTTCAAGCAGTTCTGGCGACAATTTTAAATGAATGCTTTCAATATTTTCATTAAGTTGGTCTAAATCCGTTGCACCAATAATATTACTGGTCAAAAACGGACGACTATTAATATAAGCAAGTGCCATTTGTGCAGGACTTAACCCTTGCTCACGCGCAAGTTTCACATACGCCTCTGCACACCGCTGACCTTCTGCATTGTTATAACGGCTAAAACGTTCAAATAAGGTCAAACGCGCGCCGAGAGGCTGTGCACCATTAAGATATTTGCCAGTCAACACACCAAAGGCTAAAGGCGAATATGCGAGTAAACCAACTTGTTCGCGGTGAGCAATTTCTGCTAAACCCACTTCAAATGAGCGATTTAAAAGATTATAAGGATTTTGAATGGAAACAATGCGGGGATAATTTAAATGCTCGGCAAGCCGTAAATAAGTCATTGCACCCCATGGGGTTTCATTAGAAATGCCCAAATAACGTACTTTACCAGCTTGTACAAATTCAGCTAATACGCTCAAGGTTTCTGCAATGGGCGTAACATCCTCTTCATCTGGTGCAGTTTCATAGCCCAATTTCCCAAAAAAATTTGTTTTGCGGGCGGGCCAATGCACTTGATATAAATCAATATAATCTGTTTTCAAACGTTGCAAACTGCTATCTAAAGCTTGCTGCAAATGTTCGCGATTTAATTTAGGTCCACCGCGTAAATAGTGCATCCAATCGCCAGGCCCGCTGACTTTAGTAGCAAGTACGACTTTATCGCGATGATGACGTTTTTTAAACCAATTTCCAATGTAGGTTTCTGTTAAACCTTGCGTTTCTGCAATCGGGGGGACAGGATAAATTTCAGCGGTATCAATAAAATTAATCCCTTGTTCTAGGGCATAATCTAATTGTTCAAACGCTTCTTCCTCTGTATTTTGCTCTCCAAATGTCATTGTTCCTAAACAAATTTTACTGACTTGTAAAGAACTGTTACCGAGTAGAGAATAGTCCATAAAGGTGTGTTTAGCTCCGTTGTGATAAAAAACTGATATAAATTAGACTTTTACCCATTTTGCCATCGTTTCAGGACAGGATTTTTGCCATTCTTTAATTTGCGCTTTGTTCGTGCGTTCACTGGCATTGTTTGCTAAACGTTTATCTAAGGCACGACAGCGTACATCTAACTCTGCTTTAACCCGAATTACATAAGGATAACGAGCAAAATCGTTTTCATTTTGGTTGATATACTGGGCTAAAGGTTCGATTTCTTTTTGAGCAATTAGTTCGCTGACTGTTTTTTCAGCGGCAGATTTTTCTGCATCTGTTAATTTTAGGTTAGCTTTATTTGATGTGGTAGTTGTTTTTTCGGTTTTTTCTATTACAGTTTGCGGCGCAGTGGCGATTTGTTGGGGCGTGCTGGCAGGCGGTGTGCTATTAGTTGCTGCGGGAGAGGTTGCTGCAACTGTTTCAGCGGCTTTGGTGGGGGTTGTTTCGGGTGCTTTGCTGTCTAACGGTTGGTAAGTCATGCCACTTGTGCCTGCGGGCGTGGTCACTTCAGCTTTTACAGCAGGGGTTGCTGGGGTTGATGCAACAGGTTTGTTGTCTAACGGCTGATAAGTCATGCCACTTGTACCTGCGGGCGTGGTCACTTCAGCTTTTACAGCGGGCGTTGCGGTGGTTGCGGCGGCGGCGGGTTTACTGTCTAACGGCTGATAAGTCATGCCACTTGTGCCTGCGGGCGTGGTTACTTCAGCTTTTACGGCGGGTGTTGCTGGGGTTGGTGCAGCAGGTTTACTGTCTAACGGCTGATAAGTGATTGCGGCGACAGCATCATCTTTAGTTGCTTTTTTAGCTTTAGCGGTTTTGGATGAATTTGGGTCAAGGGTTAAAACAGGATTGATTCCACCACTATTAGACGATGCTGTAATTTGTTTTTCAGAAATTCCTTCCGTTGGTGTGACTGCAAAAGTGCGTGCCGTACCCGTAGGTGTGGTAACAGTCGTTGCACGAGGCGGGCGGGGATGTAATAAAGTAACCTTAGAAATGACGGGAACAGTATCTGCTGCGGGTTGATTTGTAACGCTACAAGCATTTAAAAGTAATACATTTAAAAGCAAGCTAAAAGAAAAAAAACGAGGGAATGTTTGAGTGTGCATAGCAAAGAGAAATAGGTTATTTTTGCAAAAGTTTTTAGATGTTTTGAATAAATTATTTAGCAGTTTAAAGAAAATACGCGAGCGGGTAAATGGTATTTTTTAGAATTCTTTTCTTAAAAAATTAACTTAACTTCTTATTCTTGATAAGTACAAATATCATCGTTATAGTGTTTAGGGTTAAATAGCTTTTCCTCATAATAAATAGACAAGGACAGAAACTATGAAAGGTGATAAAGGGGTTATCGATCATCTCAATGCTTTATTAAGCGGTGAATTGACCGCAATTGATCAATACTTTCTTCATGCGGATATGTACCAAGACTTTGGTTTTAATCGTTTATATGAGAAAGCGCATCATGAAATGATGGAAGAAAAAGAACACGCTGATTGGTTAATTAAGCGTATTCTGTTTTTAGAAGGTAAACCCAATTTGGTTGACCGCGAACCTTTAAATGCTGGGCATGATGTGCCAAGTATGTTAAAAAATGATTTGGCTTTAGAATATGCTGTTATCAAGCACTTAAAAGAAGTCATTAAGTATTGTGAAGAAGTGCGTGATTATGTCACTCGCGAAATTTTAGAACAGATGTTGAAAGACACTGAAGAAGATCATGCCTATTGGTTAGAAAAACAATTAGGTTTAATTGAGAAAGTAGGTTTAGCAAACTACTTACAATCTCAAATGGCTTCAAGCACGACTCCTTAAATAAAAACCGAATTTTTTATTTGAGGCAAATAAAAAGGGCATGTTTTTCAACATGCCCTTTTTTGTTTAGCAAATGGCTAGTTTAGCATCATTATTCGATACAAGCAGGCCATGCAATCCCTTCTACGTCATAGTATTGAGCAGCATCAATTACGTTAGCAGTGGTGATTGAGCAAGAAACAGGGTCAATTGTACCCATTTTCAAACCAACATCGCCATGGGTGCTGAATACTAAAGAACCATCGGGTAAAGTTTCTAAAGCTTCAATTTCAATTCCAGATAATGCGTTTTCGCAAATCGTGCTCAAATTACCTGCTTCGTATTTCAATAAAACAGTACCAGAATCAACAACGGTATTTACGTTTTGAACTGCATATAAAACTGTGCCTTCTGGATTCCAAGTAATATCTTCAATTTCGCCTTCAGCAGCAACAACCATTGTTGCAGCAGCAGAGGTTTCTGGGTTAGGAATTACGAATAACCCTTGATCTTGTGACCAGCCCCATAAAGTACCATCTGGAGCGAAAGATAAAGCATCAATTTGTTGTAAGCCAGTTGAACCAACGGGAGTAAGCGCACCTGTTGTTTTATCTACTATGTATAATACGCCAGGAGCTACCGTATCATGGCTAGAAGCTGCCAATAATGTGTCGGTTATTGGGTTAATATCTAAAGCTTCAATGTCATACCCAGCATAAACACTGCCTAATGGAGCAACTGCAAAACTGTTAAATGGATCAACAGTGAAGAATTCAGTGTTGTTTAAACCACCGTCATGAACGGCGTAAATTTTAGCATCACAAACAGTAGTAGGAGGTGTTGTAGATTCTGGTGTAGGCTCAACAACTGGAGTCGGTGTAGGTGCTGGTTCTGGTGTAGGCTCAACAACTGGAGTCGGTGTAGGTGTTGGTTCTGGTGTAGGTTCAACAACTGGAGTCGGCGTAGGTGCTGGCGTTACAATTTCACTGTTACAGTTAGGGCCATCAATTGTGCCACGAGCAGACTTAGTACCTGATTTTGCTAATACTTCAATTTCAGCCGTTGCATAATTTTTATCTGTAGTAATACTGAAAGTACCACCAGTTGTATTCCATTTAATAACCCAAGTGTTACCTAAAGCAGCATCAAAACTACCACCATCTTGACCATAACTTACACCAGAAGTTGCACTGCTAATTTTGTTTTGACAAGCAGGAACAATCATATCCCAGTGACTTAAATCCCGTCCTTTTACTTTACTAACGGTATAAGTCCATGTATTACCAACATGAGAATCCAAAGTGATACTAAATGTTGTATCTTTATTATCATTTAAAGGAATAGTTACGCTGTCTAACGCAGCATAAGCATTGCCTGCAAATAATGCAGTCGCAATTGCCATAGAAAGGTATGTTGTTTTCATTGTTGTTCTCCAGAAAAACATAAGCCATGTGTTAAAATTTATTAAAGTTATTTAAACTTATGCAAAAACTACACCATAAGACACATAAGTTTAGTTTTTGAAATTGGGATGTTTATTTTATTTTTAAACTACTAAATTTAAAAATTTATGTAAATTTTTTTCAATTTTCCAGAGCTAGCATTAACTTTACGTTATTATTTACACAAAAACAAGGTTTATACCTAAACAATCAGCAAGTTACTATTCAGTATAAACAGTCTTAAATCAATAGTTAAATTTGCTAAAAAGCTTGAACAATTATTTTATGCAAAAAAATACCCGTTAATTTCTAAAAATTAACGGGTTTTTAATATAGAAAACAACAAATTAAGGTAATTAGTCAAAAACGTATTCTAACACTTCAGCAAAAGTGACGCGTTTACGTTGTAAACGGCTTGGAATTGTAGAAGAAATTAACCATTGCAATACAGAAGGCGTGCGAGTGGATTTTAAACGCGGAGAATTCCAATAATTCATAACGACGCGCCGAACTTCAGGCGGCAATTGCCGCAATTGTGCACGCAAAAATCGCCATTGGGCAGCTTTTAATAAACGAGCAGCGGGTGCTTCACCCTGATATTTTTCGAACAACATAATAATCACCTCTTTCACAGCTTAAGGACATCATTTGCTTTTTAGTGCCCTATGGGTTTTCAAAATAACTCATACCCAAATTGGTTATAGTCGCTATTAAGCAAGAGTGATGTCCTTATGCTATTGATATAGCTTGCGCTAAATAGCTCCCCCGTGCTGTCTATTTTGACAGTTATTTTCTAAGCTTATAAGTGACATAGGTCTCCTGCTCGCATCCTAATGTATGAGTGTTAGTCTCAATATAAAGTAATTACATTCTTTATAGCATAAAAAATATTGCATTGCAGCAAAATTGCAATATTAAGGCTTTAATATTTTGTAATGTATTGTAAGTTATAAGGTTTTTAATAAGGAGTTATAAAAAAGCGGGAGGAACAAAAAAAGTGCGGGTGCTAGAAACTAAAAAGCCCTGTCACTGGAGGGAGGACAGGGCGAAAACACTTACTACGTTTAGCGACTAAATATATGCAGTAACAATGCCAACTTTTATATAATTATAACAATAAAAAAGATAGTTTTTTATCTACAAAAAAATCAAATATAAACATGCAATTATTTTATTTTAAAAAAAATTAAAATTTTACTTATTTTATAGATAGAAAATAAAAAAATTATACAAAATACAGTAAAAAATTTTTTAAAAAAAATCTAAATAAAAATATCAAATTAAAATATTTTAAATAAATTTAAAATGTTTAATAGCTAAAAAGCTTATTTACAGGCATTAAGTAAAAAAATTATCATTTCATGAAAACATCTAAACTATTGTGTAAAAACTATTTTTGGGTATGATGACGATATCCTTTCCAAATTTGTGAGCCATGAGCTTTGAGCTTTTAAATTATGCCCTCCAAAGAAATTCCCCCCAAAACCACCCGACGCGTTACAGAGCAAGTTGTTAAACAAGCAATCATAGAACTACACGCACAGGGGAAAAAAATTTCGGTGCGTACTTTATTAGCACATATTGGTTATGGAAGTATGGGAACAATTGCGAAATATAAACAGCGATGTGAAATGTTTTTGCACAATTCCCCCCTCAATAACAAAACACATGAATTAGTTGCGGCGACATTAACCGATGAAGTATTACCTTTAATTGAGCAACGTCTGACTAAATTATTGAACCGCTTAGAAATTCCGTTAAGCGAAAATCCAGAATATCTTTCCTTACAAGCACAATTCAATACACTAAACGAAGAGCTAAAACACAAGGATTTAGAATTACATGAATTAAAACAACTTTATAAAAGCGTACTCGCTGACCGTGCTGAAAAAACCCGCACCGCTATCTCGCTTAAAAATCGCTTAACTAAAGTAAAAGAAGAGAGTCAACAAAAAGAACAACAATGGCAGCAACAAAATCAACATTTACAAGCGCAAATCAAGGCAATGACTGCGCTGCAAATGGATTATGAAAGCATTTTAAGTTGGAATTGCAAAGAAGATTAAGGGGATGGCGTAACAACACACTTAACGCCACTCCGCAATTTGGACTGCGGATTATCCATTTGTATTTCAATTTTAACTGTATCGCTACTTGCATCAGTAATCGGCGAAATAGTTGAAATTTTACCGTTCACATTGGGCAGTTCTAAGCCCACAAAGCGCACCTGCATACTTTGCCCTATTTTAAATTTAAGTGCTTCGGCAGTTGCTACATGAATAGTTGTTTTTAAAGGATTAATTCGCGCAATAGTCATAATGTGCGCATCATTTCCCCCCACTAATTCCGCCACTTCTTTTTTAACGACCGTCACAACGCCATCAATAGGACTGCGCAAAATCCGCCGTTCAACTTGAGCACGAATTTGTTCATATTCCAAGCTATCAATGCGCAAAGTTTCTTGCGCCGCTTTACTTTCAGCCGCCGCAGACTCTAATTCAATACGAGCCTCAGTCACTTCATACTGTTGCGCATTGCCTGAAGCAAGTAAAGGAACTAAACGATTCAATTTTTCCTGCCGCAATTTTTCAATTGCGCGCGCTGCATTAACTCGCGAAGTTGCTTTGCGTTTAGCATCCGCGACTTCTAACCCAGCAGCATAAACTCGATTATCTAATACTGCGACAGTTTCCCCCGCTTTGACAGTATCACCTTCTTTAACTTTGATACTGGTTAACACGTCAATTTCAGGCGCAGCTAATAAAATTTCTTTATCTGGTTCAGTAAAACTTTCATATTCAGCAGCAAGTGTTGTGAAGGAAAAACAACACAAACTGACAATAATAAAAAAATAGCGCATTGCAAATTCCTGCATTTAAAAATTAAGTCGGTTCATCTTTTGTGAGTAATTGTAACACTTTTGTTAACAATGGGTTATCAATTTGACTATTTTGTAAATGTTCTAAAGCAACTTGTAACGCAGCTTCTACAATTAATTCCCGCGAAATTTTTTCTTTATTGGCATGATTACTTAAATTTTTACGCAATTTATACAAAGACTCATTTAAAAAATCATCTGTATATTCAGATAATTGAACTGCATTTTTAACGGTTTTTTTTGTGCTGGGCGCAGCTAATGTTTCAAATTGCCCTAATACTTCTTGCACTTTATTTTCAACTAAACGGGTAGTAATTTTGGGTTTTTCCAAAATAATAGGGGCATCTTCTAACACCCGTCCCCAAACTTTAACTTGTTGTTCAGGCGTTAAAATTGTCATTGGGCGAATTTGGCGTTCATGCGTGGGCAGAAAATTGATCCCATTGGGATCATTTTTTAAGTTATCGACTACACTAGAAGCCGCTTCCAATCGCCGTGCATGTCCTTGATGTAAATCCCATCGCTCAACACAATAATCTTCAAACCGCGAATAACCTAATAACTTATAAAGCTTTTTATCATGAATCGTTTTAAGTGCTTTTCCTACTTCATAAAAAGCGGCTAAATTTTCATCAATAATTTGTTCTAATTTTTGCAATTCTTCTTGGTCTGAAAGGGGCGGGTTGACGGTCAACGCTTGGTTAGAAACCAGTGGGGGTATTTCTTTAACACTTTCTACTGGCGTATCAATTTGCTGAACGGCCTCAATTGCGCGTTCTTTAGCCGTTGAGGGACGACCGGCACGCGGAAGTTTAGACATAAAATTTCCTTATTAACTGTTCGCTAATTGCATGACTTCTTGCATTAAAGCGCGAATTTCATTTGCTGCTTCGCCTTTTATTTCAGCATCTAATACACTTTGCCCCGAAGAAGCACTACTAACATAGACAACTCTTTGAGTTGTAACGCTATTAAAAACAGGCAGTTGATATTCTTCTAAAATTTCGCGGATTTCGCGTCCAACTTGCGTATTTTTAATTAAACGTGAAATCACAAAAGCCGCTTTAGGTTTTCCATCAGTCACTTGTTGACGTGCTTTAATAATCTCTACCAAATCAGCACATGCCCAAATATCATAAGGACTGGGTTGTACAGGAATTAAAATAACATCAGCACATTTGATGGCGGCAATCGCAATATTTTCAATTTGTGGTGCGCCATCAATGATTAACCATTGATGTTGTCCTGTGATAGCTTTGATGTCTTTGTCTAAAGTGGGACGGTCTAAGCCGATGACGGATAAATAAGCCCCTTCACTGGCTGCATGCCAATCGCGGGCACTGCCTTGAGGGTCAGAATCGATGAGAAGCACGGATTGCCCCGCTATTTGTAACGCACGGGCAAGATTGGTTGCGATGGTGGTTTTACCTGAACCGCCTTTTTGATTAAGGACAGCAATGATTTTACTCATGATAGCGTGTAAACCGTCATAAAAAGAGAAAGGATGACGCTAGAGTATAAAAAATCAAAGTTTTTGAAAAGAGTAAGATGGGAGAATATAAGACTAAACGTAAAAAGTGTTTTCATTTTTCAGGGGTGGAAATCAGTTCCACCCTGAATTATTACCATTAATGTAATAATTGCTGTTCTAAGGCTATCATCGCACCAATCAGTGTAGGTGTCTCATTAGTAATAATATAAGTGGGGATTTCTGTCAGATAATCGGTAAAACGACCTTTAGATTCAAACCGTTTACGAAAATCTGATTGTTTTAAATATCCTAAAATATGTGGCACAATTCCGCCGCCAATATACATTCCACCTTTTGCACCTAGGGTTAACGCGAGATTACCTGTAATTGTGCCTAAACCAGCACAGAAGATATCAAGCGTTTCTACACAACGGGCGCAGGAGTGATTTAAAGCACGCTGACAAACATCGGTCGCTGTTAAAGTGTCGGCAGTCACACCGTCTAATTCACATAAAGCTTGGTAAACACTGACTAAGCCCATGCCTGATACAACTCGTTCAAATGAAACATGCCCAAATTTTTGATTTAACACTTGAGTCATTGCCCATTCGCGTTCAGTGAATGGCGTATAACTTGCGTGTCCGCCTTCGCTCATCAGTGGATGCCATTCACCATCTGCCCCCCACACTAAACCAGAAACACCCAGCCCCGTTCCGGGCCCAATTACGCCAATAGCATAGTTAACGCGCCCCGCTTTGCCACCTACTTGTAAATAGTCTTGGGGTTGTAAATACGGAACAGCCATTGCGAGTGCGGTAAAATCATTTAAAACGCGCAATTTTTCTAAATGTAATTGTCGCCGTAAACATTCAATGGAAAATTGCCAAGTATGATTCGTCATTTTTACTTGGTCGCCCAAAATAGGGTTGGGCATTGCAACAGCGGCAACGGTAGGTTTTTGAGTGAGTGCTGAATAGTAATCTTCAATGACTGCTTTTAAGCTGTTGTAGCTTTTGCATTCAAAAATTTGTTCTTGCTGTAAATGTCGGCTATCACCTTCAACTAATGCGAGCCGCACGTTGGTCGCGCCTACATCAGCAACGAGTCCCAATGTTTTATGGTTGATATGTGTGTTCATGATAGAAACTCCTCCTTTTTCAAACTGAATATGGAGTTTTAACCAAGGGTTGGTTTTCCATGTTTCATTTGTGATAAGTCATATTCAGTATAAAACAAGCATAGGAGGCTAAAAGGGTATTTACTTTGGCATAAGTTAAAAAACCAAAATATTTTTATGGTGCAAAGCAATAAAAAATAAGAGAAATCTGTTCTCAAATTAGGTTTGAGAACAGAAAAAAGAAAGGATGTATTAGAAACTTAATGCTAGACGTTGCATAATGGCTCTAAATAAATTTTTTGCTTTTGGCTTCAATGGTTTATTTGTGACAATGATACGGGTTTCTTCTGCTATTTGCGCTAAACCTGTGGTAAGACAAGCATTACAAAAATCAATCACTGCGCTAGGATGCACTTGCGTTTTTTCGGCAATTGCGCTGATTGACAGTGTGTTTTTGCTCATAAAAGCTGACAAGGTTAATAAATTGGGGTTAATTGGCATTGCTGTAATATTGGGCCAACTCAATAATTTTATGGGCGTTGTCATGCTTAAATTGGGTAATAAACGCCCTTTGGAAGCATAAAAAGTGGCTAACCATAAAATGGTTTCTACAGCATAGTGTTGCAGTTTATCTTGATGAATTGCTTGTTTTAATTGATAGTCATCAATTAATTCAGATTTAAATAAATCTTTACGATACGATAAAAAATTGATTTGGCTTTGTGTAATTTGCCGTTCTAAACGTGGTAAATAAAAAGCATGGGTTTCTGGGTCGTAATATAGCGTTTGGTTATGTAATAAACTTACCTTGCTAGGTTTACTTTGCTCTACAATATTTTTAAGTAAATCAACTAGATAAAGTTTAAAATTAAAAGATTCAGAGGTTAGACAGTCGGTGCTTAAAGTAGGTTGAGGCAATTTTTTAGCGGCTAAATTATTCGTAGGTGTATTTACAGCAAGCGCAGCGGGGGCGATTTGCACTGTTTTTGCAGGCATTTCTACAGGTTTATGGCTAAATAAAATATCACATAAAGAATAATGGCGATGCTTCAAGAAACATAAAGAATGAAATTCTTGCTTTCTCATTTGTGCAATTTTATTTAATAAAGTACATAAATGAATGGGACGCACGGGTTTACTTAAAAAATATTCGCAAGATAATTTATTTTCGTCAGAAAAAGGAATGAGTAAATAATGCGTAGGTGCTTCACACCAAAATTTTTGACCTGCTTCTGTATCAATATCTACTACGACACATAAAAAGGGATATTTTTGTGCACTTTCGAAAGCGACTAAATGCCAAGCAGATTCTAAGCGCGAATGAATGACTTCTAGCATCATTGCCACATATTTGTCGTCATGTGCTTTTAAAGCAAACGTACTAAGATAAAAACTATTCATAGAAACCTCATCAACTAGAACGATTTTTTTAGCGTTATATTATGTTCAAGTGGGAGATAAGACGAATATGCCAAAAAAAGCAAAGGGATACGCAAAATAAAGCTTGTCTTAAACGCCCGTAAAAATCGCCTATTTAGATATGCTAACAAAAAAGTAATTGCTAATAATGATAGTTTTTTTATTGCGTTGCAATAGAGTTAAATTATTTTTTTATTTTATTTTCAGTGCTTAGTTAAGTTTTTTGTACGCAATCTATTCAATAAAGCAAATAAACAAAGCAGATTTTAATAAGATAACTATTTTGCAGGTAACGAGGCTGGAGAAATCGTTGGAATTTCTAAACAAAAACAACTTCCTTGATGCAATTTACTTTCTACGGTAATAGCCCCCCCCATCATTTCCGCAAACCATTTGGTAATGCTTAGACCTAAACCAGTACCTCCAAATTTTGTCTTCAAGGTATTGTTAGCTTGTACATAGGGTTGAAAAATATGTTCTAACTGATCATGTTCCATCCCTACCCCCGTATCCTGAATTGAGAAACAGACAATTTGTCCTTGTTCCATCTCTTTGAGGGTGACAGTAAAACGAATCAAGCCCTTTTCTGTAAATTTGGCGGCATTGCTTAATAAGTTAAGTAAAATTTGTTTTAAACGAAGCAAATCCGTTTGCATCGCTATCTTAGTCGTTGGAACATCCCAACTTAATTGATTATCATGGGCTTTTACCAAAGGCGAAACAGTATAATAAACATCTTCTAACACTTCATTTAATACAAATTTATCATGACTGAGTTCCATCCGTCCTGCTTCAATTTTAGATATATCTAATACATCATTAATTAGACCTAATAAATGTTTGCCTGCTTTATAAATTTTACTGAGGTCTTCTACAAAATCGCCCATGCCTAAATCTTTAGCTTCCTCTGTCAACAATTCACTATAACCAATAATTGCATTCAGTGGCGTGCGTAACTCGTGGCTCATATTCGCCACAAACTGGCTTTTGGCTTGATTTGCCTCTTCTGCCATTTTGCGCGCAACTTCTGCCCGTTGATTGGCTTGTTGCAAAGCTTGGTTTGTTTGCAGTAATTGCTCTGTGCGTTGTTGCACTTTTAATTCCAGTTCATCGCGCGCTTTTTGTAACTCTGCCGTCCGTTGCTGGACTTTTAATTCTAGTTCAGCATTATGTAAATGCTCTTGCTCAATAAAACGTAAATACGTTTGAATGCGGCTGATTAATAGGGTAGCGTCAATTGGTTTAGTTAAATAATCTGCTGCGCCAACATCAAATCCACGCTGTTTAAATTCATCGGATTTATACGCAGCAGTTAAAAACACAATGGGAATATGTTGGGTTTTTTTACGCGAACGAATGAGTTTCGCTGTTTCAAAACCATCCATTTCTGGCATTTGAACATCCAGCAAAATTAAATCAACTTTTTCTTTTAAAAGAATTTGTAAAGCTGTAACGCCAGAATCAGCTTGAATAACTTCAGCTTGTACATGTTCTCCAAGCAAATTGTTTAACGTAAATAAATTATTTTTATTATCGTCAACAATTAAAATGCGTGGTAATTCGATGCCAACAACGTTCACAAGAAAGGTTCCGCCAATCGCCAGAATTAAAATGCTAAAAATTTACTCTTCAGAAGAAGAACTCTCGTCATTACCGTCGGTTTCAATTTTACGCCGTTTTTTCAATTTAATCACTGGACGTTGCTGCTGCTGACGAGCTGCTTGAGCCTCATTAATTAACAATGGTTCTCTATTGTTAGGTTTAAAGGGCGCGCGAAAGCGATTTTCTTGTTGAGGAGCACTAAAAGTATTATTCGTGGGGTTAAAACTAACGCCACTACTAAAATCTGGTGTATTTGGGTTGGGATAACGTGGACGCGGCGGACGCGGTGGGCGACCTTCCTGATTGCTATTACTAGGATTATTAAAGCGTTCTCGCGGTTGAAAACTCCCGCTGGGTTGTTGATATTGGCTTGGAGGATATTGATGTCCTTGTCCCTGTGCTTGCCCTTCAGCAGGGGTTGCATTCGCGCCCGCTTGCGGTGGAAAAGTACGCCGTTGTCCAAATTGCCCGCGTCGTTGCCCAAATTGTCCCTTAGCATTAGCATTTGGCGGACGTTTATTTGCACCCGCTGCCATGGGTTTTTTGCCTTTACCTTTAATCGGTGCTTTGAGCTTTTTGGTTTTCTTAGTTTTACGCGGATATTCTTGATACGCCTCTTCAATAGTCCCACAGGCTTTGCCTTCTAAATCAATTCGTTCAGCCCCTGGCTGAATACAAGGTTTATAGGCGGGGGATTGGGTATAAAGTGCAAGCGCGCCGCGAATTGACATGCGGGTAATTTTTCCCTCTAAGGCATCAAATAAATCTTTATGAATGCCAACTTTAAGTGGCTTAATCTCTTTTTCATCAGAGAAAAAGGTTTGGGGAAATAATTCTCTTAATAACGCTAAGGTAGGTTCTGCGTTTTGATTGATTTTGGTATAAATTGCCGTCACTGTATAAACACCTTAAAAAAGCCAACAACGATGGAAGAGGAGGGGAGCTAATCGCCTCAAATCATGAGGAGCTATAAGGATGAGCGTGTCCATTCGTAATTGTTGATTCGGTTTATATAAATTTAAGAACTTAATTCCTGATTTAAATAGCGAGTTAAATACTCGTCAAAATTCATCTGAGAAGCTGTCTCTAAATCTGCTTGTTGTTGTAAAGAAAGTTGCGCTAATTCATCAAAGTATTGTAAACGATTGAGAGTGAGTGGGTGTTGACGAAAATAAGCTGCACTTTGCTGAGATTGATACATTGCAAAGTCAAAAAAACTACCGTGTTGAGTAATTGCAGCAACAGCTTGTGCTGAAAGCGTATTTTCCACCTGTTCTATCAATGAGTGATAGGCTGTGACAGCCTGTAATGGTTGCATATTGCCAGTAGATGCGACCGTTTTAGCTAAGAGTTGTAATTGTTCAAACAACTCTAATGCCCAATGTCTCATCTGAATTGTCCTACCTTGACGCAACAAGGTCAATCCCAAATCACGCCCCTGTGTTGCAATTGCTTGGGCGTTGTGATCAATTTCTCGTTGCTCTGTTGAATCAATGGGAGGACTCTCATGCAAAAGACAAAAAGTAAGAAACAATTCTAAAAAATGCAATTGCTGTGCCGAAACACCCATATATTCAAAGGGATTAAGGTCTAGCAACCGCAATTCTATATAACCTACGCCCCGCTGTTGTAAAGCCGTGCCTGCTTTTTCATAGGGATAAGTTACTTGTTTAGGACGTACTGTAGAGTAATATTCGTTTTCCACCTGTAAAACATAGGAGTTAAGCTGTTTGTATTGCCCATCAACTTTTACGCCAATCTTCTCATAGTCTGGATAAGAAGTATGGGTTGCAGTGTATAGACTATCAAGATAACTTTGCAAACTATCAGAAGAAATTGTTAAATTGGTATTTCGATTTTGATAGCCTAAGTCACTCATGCGCAAAGAAGTTGCATAATGCCCATAACTCGTGTGATGATTAAGGGTATCGAGCTGGAAAGAAGGCGGTTTATTGAGGAAAGAACGGCACAGTGCCGGTGATGCACCAAATAAATAAACCAGTAACCAGCCAAAGCGTTGTAAATTGCGTAACACTTTAAAATAGCTGTCATTCATAAAATCAGACAGTGATTGAGACGATTTTTCAAACCCATGCAAGCGTGCTAATAAAGCAGGGGCAAATGAATAGTTAAAATGCACACCCGCAATAACTTGCATAATGCGTCCATAGCGATATCCAAGTCCTCGTCGATAAATATGTTTCAACAAGCCTAAATTGGATGAACCGTAGTTAGCAATGGGAATATTGTCATCGCCATAAACTACGCATGGCATACTATTCAGCCATAAAACTTCATCTTTTAAGTGTTGATAGACAAATTGATGGATTTCATGCAAATATCGAATAACGTCTTCTACCTGTAAGAAAGGAGGCGTAATTAATTCTAGTAAAGCCTCGGAATAATCTGTAGTAATCGCTGGATGTGTTAAAGCTGAACCTAAAGCCCGTGGGTGTGGGGTTGTAGCATAACAGCCGCGCGTATTTACTCGCAGACTTTCTTTTTCTAATCCTTTTAACCCTTGACTTAATAAAAAAATATCAGCAGGCGTAAAATATCCTAAACGTTGTTGAAAGCAGGTGTACAAATTAAAGTCTCGACAAGGTTAAAATACGATTGAAATGTATAAAACGATTTGAAACATGAATGGCAAAATTAAAAATTGATAGCAACTGATTATTTAACTATGACTGAAGAAAAACGTCAATTTCCACGTCATCCTTCTTCAATTCCCATTGAAATTGTGAAATATGGGGATAATGAGGATATTTTATATGTAAAAAATATAAGTTACGGTGGATTAGCCTTTATTTCTCAACATGCTTATCCCCCAGACACGCTATTAAAGATTCGCGTTTTAACCCACTCACCTTTTGAACTCACTTGTAAAGTTGCATGGTGTCGTCCTGAACAACAACAGGGGTTTGAGATTGGTGTAGAGTTTACAGCAAGACGTTCAATGTGGGCAGACCAATTAGCATTAGTAGAGATATATAAAAAATTATTAGCTGAAAATCAAGTTATTCCTTAACAATAACAAATTGCCTAGTTAAATCAAGCTTCAAACTAGGCAACTGAATTTATGCCGCAGGTAAATCTAACACTTCACGCAAAATTGCTTCAGCAGTTTGACGTGTACCAGTCAGCGTTTTTTGTCCTAACGCATTTTTCAAAACTTCATTTGTATCTGTTTTACGCACAGTTACAAACCAGTTTTCTAATAAACTTTCTCGTTCTAATATCACTTCATAGCGTCCACCATCAACGCTAAAGTGAAATTCAAACTTTTCACTGACGAATTTGAATGACATTATTTTTCCTTTCTCGTAATTCTTATTTATTATTTTAACCTAAAAACGATAATCTGTTATTTCTTTATAACAAAAATCTTTTAATTAAATCTTTCAAATTTGTTTTGTTTAACTTTTATTAAAAAATGAAAGACCTATAAAAATTATGCGTCATGATTAGAAGTAAAGATTATAAAGTTTTTATGACAGACTACTGAAGATTAAAGTTATTTACCGCAAGTTTTCTATATAAAAATCATTAAATTAATCTCATTACTGTTTTATTAATTTTTAGCTAAAATTTTTTGCGTTTTTCAAATATTATTTAAACTATAATAAATGTCAATAACTTAACTTAAAAAGAAAAAAATAATATTAAAAATTCCTTAATTAACTGTATTCTGTTTTAGTATGTCTTTAGAAAAAATCACTATTTAAGTTGCAACGTCTCCCTGTTTTATAGTGCATTCTGCAAATAACCATTTCAATAACAAGAGGCGTTTCCCAATGACTATCCCCAATTTATCTGAACAAATTAACCAATGGGCGGGCGAATATGAGAGCCAATCCCCGCAAAGTCTTTTAAAATTAGCTTTTGCACAATTTAAAGAAATTGCAATTTCTTTTAGTGGTGCAGAAGATGTTGTTTTAATTGATATGGCGCACCGTTTACAATTGCCTTTGCGCGTTTTTTCTTTGGATACTGGTAGATTACATTCACAAACTTATCGCTATTTAGAAACCGTTCGCACCCATTACAATATTCAAATTGAAGTATTATCCCCCCAAGCTCCTGCTTTAGAAAAATTCACCAAAGAAAAAGGCTTTTTCAGTTTCTATCAAGATGGACACGAAGAATGCTGCCAAGTGCGCAAAGTTGAGCCTTTACGCCGCCAATTAGCAACCTTAGATGCTTGGATAACAGGTCAACGTAAAGACCAAGCCAAAACACGGGTACAAGTTCCTGTTGTACAACTAGATAATGGGTTTGGAAGTGTAGAAAAACCATTAGTTAAATTCAATCCTTTAGCTAACTGGAGTTCTGCTCAAGTATGGGATTATATTCGTGGTTTTGAAGTACCTTATAATGCTTTACATGAACAAGGCTTTGTCAGTATTGGTTGCGAACCTTGCACCCGTCCAGTCTTACCTAATCAACATGAACGTGATGGGCGTTGGTGGTGGGAAAGTGCAGCGAAAAAAGAATGTGGTTTACACGCCGTCAATTTACAAACCACAAAATAATGTGAATAGTTAATTAACCTGGGGTCGGCGAAAGATTCAAACGAAAACAAAGACTTAATATGTCTGTCGGTATGAATTTAAAAGACTGCCAATTCTAATATAAATTATTGAATTTAAAATTTTTATTCGCCGAACTCGCGTTAATTCATAAATTCACACCAGCAACAGAGAACGAAAAATAAATCTATTAATAAGATTCCCCTGCAAAATCTTGTTAAAGTGTTGTTATTAAATTTTTCTGTTGCCAAACCTTTTTATAAACGTAACGAATTCGCATTCACTTAAGGTATTCTAATGATGATTAAACCCTACGGCTCTGACGAGCTGAATCCTTTATTTGTTTATAATCCAGAACAACATCACGCCTTACAACACGAAGCCACGCAATTACCGACTTTATTAGTCTCTTCTGCAACTGCTGCTAATTTAGCCATGTTAGGCAGTGGTTATTTTAACCCATTGACTGGATTAATGAATAAAGCAGATGCTTTATCAATTGCTAACAATTTTACAACCAGTAGCGGCTTATTTTGGCCTGTACCCATTGTTAATTTAGTTGCAGATATTAGTGCAATCAAAAATGCTTCACGCATCACATTATTAGACCCTAATGTAGAAGGCAATCCTGCTTTAGCTATTCAACAAATTGAAGCCATTGAAGAATTAAGTGACGCAGAACTAAAACATATCGCTGACAATGTATTTGGTACAAGCGACCCTAAACATCCTGGCGTAGAGGCATTCTTAGCTCAAGGGCGTTATTTAATCTCTGGTAAAGTACAAGTTTTAAATTTCAGCTATTTTCAATCAGATTTCCCCGATACTTTCCGCACAGCAGTTGAAATTCGCAATGAAATTAAAGAACGGGGTTGGCAAAAAGTGGTTGCATTCCAAACTCGCAACCCGATGCACTTAGCCCATGAAGAATTATGTCGGATGGCAAAAGAAGCTGTGCAAGCTGATGGGATTTTAATTCACATGTTGCTTGGACGCTTAAAAGAAGGGGATATTCCCGCGCCTGTCCGCGATGCCGCTATTCGCAAAATGGTAGAATTATATTTCCCAGCCAATACCGTGATGATTACGGGTTACGGCTTTGATATGTTATATGCAGGCCCGCGCGAAGCAGTTTTACACGCCATTTTCCGCCAAAATGCAGGCTGTACACACTTTATTGTTGGGCGCGACCATGCGGGTGTGGGCAGTTACTACGGTGCATTTGATGCACAAACAATTTTTGACGATAAAGTGCCCGCCAATACTTTACAAATTGAAATCTTCAAGGCTGACCATACTGCCTATTCCAAGAAATTAAATCGCGTCGTGATGATGCGCGATGTGCCCGACCATAAACCCGAAGATTTTATTTTATTATCGGGTACAAAAGTGCGTGAATTGCTTTCAAATGGACAATTGCCACCGCCTGAATTTACCCGTCCAGAAGTTGCAAAAATTCTGATGGCGTATTATCAAGAAAATAATTAATCTGTAAAAGTGATCCCAATGGGATCACTTTTTTCCCACTATTCCAAACTTGGCAATTTTGCCGTCATCACTTGTTGACCTGCCTGCATTTTAGTATTTGATGCTTGCAAGGCTTGATTTAACAAATCAATTAACGTCCGCGCCCCTTGTGGCGAAATCGCAATTCGTGAATGAATGGGTAATAACACTTCACCCGTTGTAGGGTCTGGCAAACTTCCCGAAGAAAAGTTAATAATAATCTCATCCCCCGTTGCGTTTAACACAAATTGTGATGCGTACAATGCGCTTGTTTGCTCATAACGAACATTAACTTGTGCTGGTTTCTCAAATTTTTTATTCATTATTATCCTTGTTTTTTATAGCTTAAATAGCATCAATGATGCAAAGCAAGTTCCATTTTCTAAAAAAATTAGAATAGCGAAAATAAAAATAATTTAAGACTTTCTACTTTTAGATTAGAATAAGAAAGTTTACAGTTTTCTAACTCTGCGAGTTTTAGTTTCAACTCAACCTAATCATCAAACTGCTACCAAAGCTCTGTGCAATCTATTAACTGGTTGAATACTATGTCATTTAAATTGCTTAAAATTCGAGCCAAAATTTTATTGGCATCCTTTTTTATTGGTTTCTTACCCATTATCATTCTAGGCGGTTTTGCGCTTACCAACATCCAACATACCTTAGAAACGCAAATTTTCAAGCAATTGAGCAGTTTATTAGAACAAAAAGCAGAACAATTGAGAGAACTTAATAGTGGTTTACTAGAAGATTCACAAGAATTATTGCAAGTTACTACTGCTTTTAAACAAAATGCTATCGATAAATTTAAAAGTTTGCACTTAGTACAACAAGAACAACTCAACAACTACATTGATGAACGCATGGCAGACGTTAAAATTCTCGCCGCCAGTCCATTATTAAAAAATGCTCTAACGCTGTACGCAAAAGAAAGCAAAAACCCCAATTCGAATCTTGATTGGCAAACGCTTATAACTAAAGAATATGATGTCGGTTTCAATAAATATATTAGCTATTACGGCTATCAAGATATTGCTATCTTAAATAAAGACGGCAAAATTTTATTTGTCAGTGACCAAGATGAATATGTAAATAAAAGTGTTTTTAGTGAAGAAATTAAAGACACTTCTTATAGAAGAGCTTTTGAAAAAGGTTTAAAAGCTCCCACATTTGAGGATTTTGAGTATTATCCTAAAGAGAAAACTACATTAGCATTTTTAGCCGCTCCCATTGTGGATGAAAAACAAGAGGTTTTAGGTGTATTAACACTTGCATTACCCATTGGAAACATTATGAAAATGATGGAATACAATGAAACAATGGGATTAACTGGTGAAACTTTTTTAATTGCTAAAAACCAAGATATTTTTACTTATCGCAGTCACCGCCGTTTTAATAAAGATACTAATACACCAGTTACTATAGAAGTTAAAAATCCTATCACTTTAGGATATGCTGAACGCGCATTAAAAGGTGAAACGGTTGTAGAACTTAATGAAATTGATAAAGAACTCCGTTTAAAAGTATTAACGCCCTTAAAAAATCCGCTATTGCAATGGGTCATTGTTTCTTCTATTCAATTAGAAGAAGTGATTACCCAAAGTTTGCAAGATGGCTCAAAAAATTACTTTTCTAATTTCATTGATATTAAACGGTTTCATGATTTATTAATAATTGATGCGCAAGGTAGAATTTTTTACACCGTGCGTAAAGAAAAAGATTATCGCACTAATATTTTAACCGATAATCAAACAGACAAAACATTGTCTAAATTAGTGCAAACGGTTTTAAGCACAAAACATTTTGAAATCAGCGATATTACTTTATACGCGCCTAGCAATTATGTACCCGCCCAATTTATCGCCCAACCCATTATGCACGGCGATAAAGTTGCTTTAATTGTGGTTTTACAACTTGCAGGTAAACAACTAGAAGAATCCGTTAATTTACGCGGTTTTGGTAAAACGGGTGAAGTCTATTTAGTGGGCAATGATTACTTAATGCGTTCAAATAGTTCTTTAGACCCTGAATATCATGGTTTACAAAATTCTTTAAACAATCCACGCAAAGGACGTTTAGATACCATAAGTGTTCGTGAAGCTCTTGCTGGCAAAACAGGAACACACATTATTCAAGGCTATCTTGGCTATCCCGTTTTATCAGCCTATACACCGCATAAAGTTGGTGAAGAGACATGGGCATTAATTACTGAAATTTCACAAGAAGAAGCATTTTCGGCAATGAATGCTTTACAAACTGGAATTGTATTAATTAGTGCAATTGCTTTGTTTATCAGTTTATTGCTGGTCAATCGCTTTACCCATCAATTTGTAAATCCTTTACTCGATATTCGTACCCATCTCAATGCTTTAGCAAAAGGCAAAATTATTAAGCGCGATTTGACATATCACGCCCAAGATGAAATCAGCGATATTATTGAATCTACTCGTCTCTTAAAAAGCGCGATTGAAGGCACTATTGAACAGACTAAAGCGATTGCAGCGGGTAATTATGAACGCCCCATTATTATGTTATCAAGTGAAGACCAATTAGGCATTGCGTTGTCTGATATGACCAGCACCTTGCGGCAAGCTGTCGCCCAAACCCGCCGTCAAGATTGGCTGAAAACAGGACAAGCACAATTAAATGAAGTGATTCGTGGTGACCAAGAATTAGTCGCCCTTGCGCGCGCAACTATTAATTTCTTGTGTAATTATGTAAAAGCCTATGTCGGTACATTTTACATATTACATCATCCTGATATTAAACATGAAAATCTCTACTTAAAACTGATTGCCAGCTATGCTTTCCAAAAACGCAAAAATATGAGCAATGAGTTTGAAATTGGTGAGGGTTTAGTAGGACAAGCGGCATTAGAACGACAAAGCATTCTTGTAAATCAACTTCCGAGTGACTACTTACACGTTTCATCAAGTTTGGGAGAAACTCATCCCGAAGCATTACTCATTATGCCCTTTATGTTTGAAGAACACTTAAAAGGCGTAATTGAAATGGGCTTTTTACAAGAACCTGATGAAATACAGTTTGAATTTTTAATGCAGGCAATGAGTACGATTGGTATTGCCGTGCAAACTGCTGAATCTCGTACTCAATTGCAAATGTTATTGCAACAAAGTCAACAACAAGCTGAGGAATTACAAACCCAAACGGAAGAGTTACAAAGTCAGCAAGAAGAATTGCGCCAAGCAAATGAAGAATTGCAAGTCCGCACGCTAGAATTAGAACGGCAAAAAGAAGAAGTGCGAGCCAAAAATGCGCAATTAGAAATTAGTCAACAAGCCATTGAACAAAAAGCCCGAGAATTAGAATTAACCAGTAAATACAAATCAGAATTCTTGGCGAATATGAGCCATGAATTGCGCACGCCATTAAACAGCTTGCTGATTTTGGCGCAATTACTAAAAGAAAATAGCTCTGGTTCAATGAGCGACAAACAAGTGGAATATGCACGCACTATTCACAGTGCAGGGACAGATTTATTGAGTTTAATCAATGATATTCTGGACTTAGCCAAAGTGGAAGCAGGCAAATTAGAAGCGCATCCTGAACTCATTCCACTCAATACTGTGGTGGATAGTATAGAACAACGCTTTAGACATGTCGCTGAAGATAAAGGTTTGCAATTCTCTATTAAACAAAGCCCGCAAGCTCCAACCCAGTTATTTACAGATTCGCAACGTCTCAAACAAATTCTAACTAATTTGCTTTCTAACGCAATTAAATTCACTGAAAAAGGCGCGGTTACTTTAAATATTACCCGTCCAAATACAGCGATTGTGCAACATCTGAATGCTAAACAGAAGCTGACTTTAAATCCAGAAACGACCTTAGCCTTTGAAGTTCAAGATAGCGGAATTGGCATTGCACCTGAAAATCAACAATTAATTTTTGAAGCTTTCCAACAAGCGGATGGCACAACCAGCCGTCGTTTTGGCGGTACTGGTTTAGGTTTATCTATTTCGCGGCAATTATCACGCTTATTAGGCGGCGATTTATTAGTTAATAGTGAATTAAACAAAGGCAGCACCTTTACCTTATATTTACCCGATAAATTGCAAAATAATCGCGAAAACAAAACTAAATCAGAAAGCAAAGTTATATATGGTGCACCTGAAGAAAATAACAAACCGACTTTAACGCTTATCAAACCTGCACCTATTATCGAAGTGATTGATGAAGAAGTGGAAGAAGCTCCCCCACAACAATCTTCAGCCCCACTGATGCAAGCCAAAGAAACGCCACCGCCTTCTAGTAGCATGGTCGCTTTTGAGCGTGGAAATGACGACCGCGATAATTTGCAAGCGAATGATAAAGTTTTACTCATTGTTGAAGATGAACAAAATTTTGCCAATTTATTGCTAGAGTTATCACATGAAAAAGGCTTTAAGTGTCTTATGGCAGCCGATGGACAAGAAGGTTTGCATTTAGCGCAAAAATATAAACCTAACGCCATTATTTTAGATGTTGGTTTGCCTTTATTGGATGGTTGGTCAGTCATGGAACGCTTAAAAGACAACCCCGACACGCGGCATATTCCAGTACATTTCATGTCCGCCGCTGACCATACGATTGACGCACGCCGCATGGGAGCAATTGGCTACTTAATTAAACCTGTGAATATTGAAGAGTTAAGTCTTGCTTTCCGCACGATTGAGCAATTTATCAGCAAACAAGTCAAACAAGTATTGATGGTTGTTTCTGACCGTGAGCGGCAAACAAAAATGCTACAAATGGTTGAAAATAAAGATAATACTATAGAAGTAGTAGCTGATTTAGACACCGCGCAAAAAAATCTACTGACGGAGCAATATGATTGTTTAATCATTGATGTGGACATTGAACAAGGACAAGGGATTAAATTCCTTGAACATTTAAGCGAATTAGACAACTTCAAAGCAACGCCAGTGATTGTCTATGCCGAGCGTGAATTACGCCACGATGAAATTGTAGAGCTGCAACATTGCGAAGAGCGATTGACTATTAAACCCGTGCAATCGCCTGAACGTTTACTAGATGAAACTACTTTATTTTTACACCAAATTGCAACCAGTCTTTCTAAAGATAAACGCAAGACTTTGCAACGCTTGCATGATAAAGAAAGCCTGCTCAACGGACGCAAAATTTTATTAGTAGATGATGATATTCGTAATACTTATGCCTTGGCGACTTTTTTAGAAGGCAAAAACATGGAGGTTTTAGTTGCTAATGAAGGGCAAGAAGCTTTGAATTTATTACGCGAACATACTGATATTAATATTGTTTTAATGGATATTATGATGCCTGGAATGGATGGCTATGAAACGATGCAAGCGATTCGTCAGCAACTCAAATTACATAATCTGCCGATAATTGCATTAACAGCCAAAGCGATGAAAGGCGATAAAACCAAATGTATTGAAGCGGGGGCAAATGATTATTTAAGTAAACCCGTGGATACCGATAAATTGCTGTCTTTAATGCGCGTTTGGTTATATAAATAATCGCTCACTTGGCAAACTAATAGACCTACTAGGTCTCTAAGACCTAGTAGGTCTTTTGTTTGAATGTCTCACTGAATTCGCGTTAAATTAACTAAACTCTGTATCTACTGCCGATTTCTCTATAGCTTCTTTTAAAGAAGTTTTTAGTTTACGCATTTCAAAATTCTTAGCTAATAATAATAAAGCTTGTAAAAATTCATTATCGCTTTGACTATATTCTTTAAGCAATTGCTCAGAACGTTGTAAAAAGAAACGTAAATTTCCCGCTTCTACAATATGCAATAACTCCCACAAATGCTCTAAACTAGGTAAAGGTAATAATTCAATATTTGGCAATGATACTTCTGCTGGATAGTTTTCGACTTTTAGCTCTTTTGCATATTTCCATTGCAAATGACAATATTTTTCTAAAACTTCAAATAATTCTCTAAATTGTACAGGTTTTCCTAAGAAATAATTACAACCAGCCGCTAAATAACTCTTTTGTTCAGCAATAAAAGTGCTGGCAGAAACGGCAATAATTGGCAAATTAATAAAACGACTGTCCATGCGCAAATGTTTTGTACAAGTAACCCCATCCATAACCGGCATTTTCATATCCATCAATATAATATCAGGCACTGTTCTTGTTTGATAACATTCCTCTAATAAATTTATTGTAGTTTCTCCATTATCTGCTTCTAATAAAATAAAGCCGATATGACTTAACCAATTATGTAATAAAATACGATTTTCTAAGGAATCATCAACAATCAAAATACGACGTGGTTCACCTTCATAACCCACAATTTTTTGGCGATGTTCTATCGTTGTTGTAATGCTGGATTGCCCAACTTTCTTATCTAAAATAATATTTAAAGGAATTTCAAAATGAAAACAACTTCCTTCCCCCAATTGGCTAATAACTTTTAATTCCCCTCCCAATTTACGCACTAAACGTTGTGTAATTGCCAAACCTAATCCTGTTCCTTCAGTTTGATAAGCTTTATTGCCGACTTGTTGAAAAGCAATAAATATTCTTTCTAAATCACTTTCAGCAATACCAACACCTGTATCTTGAATTTTACAACGCAGGTTCATATTTTGCCGTTCTAAAATTAAACCAACTTTTCCGCGTTGTGTAAACTTAATTGCATTACTCAATAAATTAAAGAAAATTTGCCGTAATCGCTTTTCATCCATTTGCACCATCATTGGCAAATCACTCAAGCGTGCCATTTTACTTTCATTTAATACTTGAAATGAAAATTCTAAATTTTTTTGGCGAGTATTTATTTTAAATAAGTCAACAACCTCTTTAAAGAAATCTTGTAAATTAAATTCATTAGCGACTATGTCTAATTTACCCGCTTCAATTTTTGCTAAATCTAATACATCATTAATCAAGGTTAGTAAATGATGTCCACTACGTTGAATAATTTTTACTTCTTCTAATTGTTTTTCATTTAATTGACTATCATTACTTAAAATTTGCGCGTAACCTAAAATACCATTTAAAGGTGTACGCAATTCGTGACTCATTGTTGCTAAGAAAGAACTTTTTGCTTGGTTGGCATTTTCAGCCGCTTTTTGTGCAAGTTCGGCTTGTTCTTTTGCAAATTTTAAATTCTCTTGAATTGAATGACTGTCAGTCATATCCACTAAAATTCCATTAAAAAATACGTCATCTTGCGAGTTTAAATTTAGACGCGCAACACAACGATACCAACGTAACTTTAATTTAATATCAAACAATTGCCCTTCATATTGCCATTCATCTACTTTGTACTTATCCAGATTTTCTATTAAATGCGTTGCAGATTGTCTTAAGCTTTGTTCAAACTCGGGTCTTTTCTCTTCAGGTAAAGGAAATTTTTGCCAGTCTCTAATTAATTCATCAGGTAGATAACCAAAGTAATCATAGCAACGAGCACTTAAATAATTAAAACCTAATGTACCATCACGCAAACAATAAATTTGAAATAAAACCTCTGGTACATTTTCTGCCATATCATGAAATTTTAAAGCATCTAATTCACGCAATTGCATTAATTCTTCATTTTTATTTTGCAATTGTTCAAAAGAAGAACGTAATTGTAATGCCATTTCATTAATAGAACGACTTAAACGTCCTAATTCATCTTGACGACTAAAATTTGGTAAAATATCAAAACGTCCTTGAGCAATGCGCCGAGTTGTAGTTTCTAAAACAGAAATTGGGCGAACAATCCAACTCACTAATCTTACACCTAATGCAATTGCAATAATTAAAGCTAATAAAGACAGTAATAAAGTATATTGTGTATTTTTATAAATCTGTCCCATTAAACCAATCTCTGGAACAACCACACCAATTAACCATTCTAAACCCGCAGAGCGATAAGGCGTAAATTGTATTAAATACCGTTGATTTCCTGCTTTATAATTAAATTGTAAAGCGGTTTTAATTTGTGTTAAATCTACATTTTTTTGTTGTAATTGATTAATAGCTTCTTTAATTAATAAATTAGAACTTTCAATTGCCGAAAGGCGTTTAATTTTTCTACCAACAGTATAAGGAATTTCTTGAGAAGAAGTTGCAACTAATAATCCATTAGGTTCAATGATAAAAATAGAACTGGTTTCCTCAACATTTAATTGTGCTAAGAAATGACTTAATGCTGATAAATTTAATTGTGTTGAAAATACGCCTTGCACTTTTTCGCATTTTTTGGGTACACAAGGGTTAATCGTAATTGCTTGATTAAAGCTTAAAATAAAGCTATCGCTAGCATTGTATTGCGCAATGGGACTCCATTGTGCTTTTAAATTTTGCATTGCTTGTTTATACCAAATTTCTTCTTTTACATCATAATCATTTGCTATTTTTTCAAATTGTTCTGCAACTAAATTACTTTTATATAATTGATTAGGCTGAGTAACTTCAGTGTGCATTATCCATTCATCTTTAACATTTACACCAACAAATTCACCATTTAAACCACCATAATAAATAGAATCTACTGTTTGAAATTGCAATAATTGAGATTTAAAATGTCGTTCTAATTCCAGTAAATTCGTTAAGTCTAATTGTGCATTATTGATTGCATCTAAATTAAGTCGATTAATAAGCTGTGGTTTTTCTAAATAGCTAGATAAATATTGCTCAACCCGTGCAGAAACTTGTTTATGAATTTGACTAGATAAACTATAAATGGCTTGTTCACTATTGCGAGAAGACAAATAAATAACCAGACCGACAGTTACAACTAAATGTAAAATAATCGGCACGATTAAAATGGTATATAAAGAAAATTGATTGAGATAACGGCGAAGTGTAATCAATTCAGGTAACATTCTTGATAAAAAAGTCGATGTATAAAAAACTTTGTTCTTCTAAATATAGGGTATCTAAAAAAGAATTAAAGTCGTTATTTATAGCGAGATGCTTAAATAGAGTACATCTAGTTGATTACTGAGAGCAAGAGAAAAAAATAATGCAGAGAAAAGGCGCAGACTAGCAGAGATGCTAGTCTGAACAAGAAGGGAAAATGTGATTATTCTAAAGTATTTTTTGGCATTTTAGCCGCGATTTCTTTAACTGTCAGAAAATTATCGCTGTTGCTATCCATTTTCTTAAACCATTCTTGTCGGCTTTGCCAAAATTCATCTTGAGCAATTTTACCATCTTTATTGCTATCTAGCTTTTGAAATACTGCGGTTCTCGCTTTTTGGGGACGTAATACTTGCCATTCGGTTAAACTGATCATGTTATCGCGGTCACTATCCGCTTGTGCAAAAGCAGGCAAATTATGTTGAATTGCTCGCCCTTTACTCATTTGACCAACTGCCTGATATTCGCCGTTGTCTAACTTGCCATCACTGTTTTTGTCAAACCGCAAAAATTGGCGTTGTAGTATTTTGCTTTGCAATTGTTGATGATACTCGTTAAATTCTTCGCCACTAAGAACGCCGTCACGATTGACATCCATCTTATTAAAACGGTCGGTTTGTACCTTTTGCAATTCATCAATGGAAATTTTGCCATCACTATTGCTATCTAAACGTTGCAAGCGTTTTTCAATAGCATCATTAGCATTATTGTCCTCTAACAATTCTGTTTCATTATTCACTGGTTGCGCAAAGGCCGCAGGGGAATAAACAGTATGCGTTATTAAAAGCGAAGTAGTTAAAAAAAAGTGAAAAAACAGGTTATGCAATTTCATGAAAACCTCAAAACGTTATGCAATTAAAAAATGTCTATAACGAAACAATTGTTATAGCTGCATTGACACACTTAGACGGTGCTGTGCTGCTTTAAAATAAAGCTGCAAACAGCCCACACGCTAGTTGTGAATGACTCCATTTTTTATTTTGGCAAAAAGCTGTCCAACAATTTACGCTACGATTTATGTTTTAGGGAAATGACGCTTTGCGTTTAAGTCCCTTTGTTTTTATATTTATCTATTTAGAAAAGAAATTTTTAAGAAAATCCACATTAAAAATCATTTTATTTTCAATTAAACATGTTAATCCTCGTTGGTTTCTATCTCAATAACTTAAACAAAGATTAATCGAATATAAGTCATTAAAACAATGAATAATATTAATATATTCAAGAATTATCAAGTAGATAAAGCTATGCTCCTCTTTAATCTGAAGAGATAGAATACGGACGCTGAATTTTTACAAACTGTACGAGAAGTTGACAGGATAAAATAAAAGAGATGACAGTGGAAAAAGCAGGGGTTTTACTATAGATTTGCTTTAATATCTAAATTTCTAACAAAATTCAAAATTTTATTTGTATTTCCCCGCAAATTTAACCCGCATTAATTTTTAATAATCATGCTTTTAAGTGACATTATGCCGTCGCATAGACGACAGACGGACAGAACGCGAGTTGATTGGACGACGTTTTTTCTCAGGAACAGCAACGCAGGGATTTTTTAATTGATAATGACTATTCACTGGATTTTTGATTAATAATTGCTCTTCCCACAATTTAGCTAAATAGTCGCGGGCGGTATAATAATCCATGTGATAGCGTTTTTTCAGTTGTCCCGTTGAAGGCGGACACTCTCCCCGCAAAATTGCCGCCCGCACTTCAGCAAAGCGATTAGGGTCTTTAATCTCAATCATGGCAGTTTACTCCTTATCCCATTGAGTAATAGCAAGTATCCGATATTTAAAGGATATGTAGTTTGCCATGTCAGCTACAGTTTGCCAATTAAAATTCGCCGAATTGTTGCCATTGACAATTAAGCGGCAACCGTATGAGATAAATAGATACTAAGTATTGCCCTTTTCCTTTTGATTTTCTTCCAAATATAGCAATTTTAGATAACGATAATATGTTCCTTCCGCATTCGAAACAGCTAACATAAATCCTTGTCGTCCATCTAAAAAACCCGCGCGCAAAATATAAGTGCGGAAAAACATCCAAATACCGTGTAAAACTGCGCGACGCAAACTCCCTCGTTTACCTTGCGCCCAACGCATCTGTGCACCAGCGGTCGAATAATGATTAATTTTATGTAAAACTTCTTCCAAAGAATTAAACGAATAATGCAATAATATCTGTTTAATTTTACCCGTCTTCCCCTCTGTGACTCGCAACTGCTCATGCACTAAATCCGTACTAAACTGGGCGCGGCCTCGCTTAAACAAACGCACAACATAATCAGGATGCCAGCCACCATGCCAAATCCACCGCCCACAATAGCGCGATAAACGGTTGATAGCAAAAGCAGAATACTCAGTTTGTAACATAGATTGCTGCAAAACTTGCCGTAATTCAGGTGTCACTTCTTCGTCAGCATCTAGCGATAAAACCCAGTCGCCGCTGGCGTATTGCAACGCACGATTTTTTTGCACACCAAATCCTTGCCAATCCGCGTTATGATATATTTTTACTGGAAATTGTTGACAGATTTCGAGCGTTTTATCTGTGCTACCCGAGTCTAAAACAATGATTTCATCCACCCAATTAATTGAATTTAAACATTTTTCAAGGTGGTCTGCTGCATCTTTGGTAATAATAATAACTGATAACATAATACTCTTCATAAAGTGGAGATAAGGAATACACCTTATAGACGACTGCAACAAAACTCTGAATAATGTCAAATGTCTCAACGCTAATACGTTACGCAGGGTATCTCCCCACCTTTACCGAGATACCCTATTTTCCCGCGTGATAGCTTGAAAATGTTTATATTGTCTGAAAAAATCCCCTCGTTTTATAAAAATTTGTTGCGCACATATTGGCTAAAATCCATAGTCGCAACCGCATTATCTTCTGTTGTGCCTCCACTATCCATTAAATCCCAATTGTTCATTAATTCCTCATAACGCTCATGACGAATTTCGATTCGATGCAATGCACGATGTGCACATAAAGGACAGGTTTGTAAACACGGCGCATGAATAACTGAAGAAATTTGCGGATGCTCAAATTGCACTGCAACAATTTCATCACAGTGTTGACATTCAATTTGATAATAGGTGGGCGTACAACGAAATAAGAAATGTGAACGAATAGATTTCATAAAAAAAGCCTCAATCGCAGGTTAAGCAAAGATTCACAATTGCTTATTTTAACCAAAATGATTAAGGCTTATGTCTGCACATTGCAAAAAATTGCAAGTGCAAGGTATTCAAAAAAACATGTTTTGTGAATCGTATTATTTGTTTGCAATCATTTTATCAGACCATGCTTGCATGGTTTCACGAATAGAATTCAATACTTGCATGGTTTGTAACGCATTGCCTTTCAATTTTTCTTGTAAATCTTTAAACAATTCTGTTTGTGCTTTAATCGCTTCTTCTGGAGTTTTAGCTTGTTTTAAGCTTTCCACATAACGGTTGGTGCTTTCTGTGTATAACTTCATCAATTCTACTTGACGTTGTAAAAAACCGTTCATGGTGTTGCTGCTGATATCGCCTAATTCTTTAAAAGCAGTGGCAGTTGCGTTTAAATTCACTGCGCTCATTTGCTTTTGCAGCATAGAATTTAACAAAGTGCTGTTAGTTTGGTTCAACTCTTGAACCGCTTTCATAGATGTTTGAATTAATTCAGCCATATTAGTGGCAGCAAATTGGCTTTTCATCATGCTATTCAAAGTTTCGACGTTTGCCGCCCCGATTTGTTTTAAGGTTTCTAAAGAAGATTGGCTCATTTCTGTCCATTGTTTCATTAAATCTGCTTGCATGTTGGGTCTCCAATGTTTTGATTTGCTTCGTTAATTAATTAACGAAATGGTAACTGTGTAATTTAAACATATCGTTCTTACGAATGATGTAATAGTGTAACATATTTTATTACTATATTGCAGTGCAGCAAAAATTTTTTTTAGGCAAATTTAAATTAACAATGATAAAGTTTATGAAATTCTATTTTCTAGCTTGTTTACAATAAGATAGTGATTGAGTCTATCAAAAACACCTGTTTAGTAAATAACCCAAACAATGCAAAATAAAATGATGCTTACCCCCTGTTTATTTTTTGAAACTCATCTATAAAACTGTCATTAAATTGTCAGGTCTTAATTGACCTCTTAAATAAAATCAAACAATTACAGTTTGGTATGGTGATTGCCCTATTCAGGATAGTTATTCATTCCTGTAATGGAGTCAGCTGTGAAAACGCTTCCGCTCATTTTTTCTATCGTATTAACGAGTTTGTCTCTGTCTGTTCAGGCTGAGCAAGTAGGGCAAATTAATTGGTTTAACGCACAAGCAGGTTTTGGTTACATTGTCCCTGCGGGAGGAGGAGAAAAGGTATTCATGCACTTTTCTGCACTCCAAGGCGATAAAAAAACGGTTACTGTAGGGGAAACGGTTTATTACGACACGGATAGTTCTAAGAAAACAGCTATTCGGGTTAGCCATCAACCCGCAGAAAAAATTTCTCAACGCTAAAATTTTCTAGCCAACAACAAGGCGACTTCGGTCGCCTTTTTTTATGGCTGTCTTTTTACTGACAGGCTAAAAATTCGCTTTGATAGGGGACTTGCAAGCCTCAATAATCCTGCTTACCATAACAAGGACTAAAGTAAACTCCAAATTGATATAACTATGGCAGTAATGGATAAAGAAGATGAATAAAGCCGTCGGATATTATCGGGTTTCCACCCCTTATCAAGAACAACATGGCTCAGGTTTAGATAGTCAACGTAATTTTGTACATGAATATATTCAACAACGCCATTTACAATTAGTTGCTGAGTTTATGGAAGTAGAAAGTGGACGTAAAATTGACCGCCCACAATTGCAAGCGGCAATTGCTAAAGCTAAACAAGAAGGCGCAGTATTGATTATTGCTTCTTTAGACCGTCTCTCTCGCAATGCTGCGTTTACCATGACCTTGCACAAAAGCGGCGTTAACTTTGTTGCGGCTGACATGCCAGGGGCAAATTCTTTAACGATTGGAATTATGGCATTAGTTGCGCAAGATGAAAGTGAACGCCACAGTCAACGCATTAAACGGGCAATGGCATTGGCTAAACAGCGGGGCGCGCGGTTTGGTTGCGCTGCCAATTTGACGGAAGAGGCAAAATTAAAAGGGCCTTTATCTGTCCATAATCAAGCTGTTGAGCATTATAAATTAATCAGTGGCTATATTCAGCTTTTACGCCAACAAAATTATTCTTTTCAAAAAATAGCAAATCAATTGAATGCGGAAGGACATGTGACGTTGCGCGGTAAACCTTTTTCCGCGATGCAAGTTTTTAGAATCGTGCAACGCTTAATTCACCCTCCTCATTGCGCACAACTTGCTAAGCAAAAACAAAAAGTTGAGTAATTATTGAGTTTTTGTTTTATCCACTGCTGACCACATCCCAATAATGGTTCTTACATAATGCTGAGTTTCGGGAAATAAGGGACAACGCCCCAATTCGCGCACCTTACCAGGCCCTGCGTTATATGCGCATAAAGCCAGTTTTACATCTTTAAATGTCTGTAATTGCTGGGCAAAATAGCGAGCACTGCCTTCTAAATTTTGATGTGGGTCATAAGGGTCAACCCCCAATAACGATGCCGTGCTAGGCATTAATTGCCCCAAACCAATTGCCCCTTTGGGCGAAATTGCCTGTGGATTCCAGCGGCTTTCTTGCATAATTAACGCTCTGAATAAATAGCGATTAATGCCATGTTGCTCCGCTACTTTATCCGCAACGGATTGATAACGCTGTTGTCCAATATGCCCTTGTAAGCCATTAAACCACAAGGCAATCACTAACAATCCTCCTCCTAATAAGGTCATCAATAACGCATCCACCGTAGAATGGATGATGCGCGATATCCTCATAACTCCTCCTTCTATTTAAGAAATTCCTAAGGTTTTAGCAAAAAGCCCCCATGCACTTAATGCTAATGCAACTAACCCTAATTTTCCTTGATAAGGAATTAAATAATTATTCCAAGTCGATAATTTTTGCGACGTATTGTTATTATTAGGTAAAAAACCTTGAATAATTTGCAAACCAAAGGTTAAACCTAACCCTAATAAAACTAAAGCACTGGCAATATAAACTAAGGCTTTAAACAATTGTAAAGTAGAAGATAAAGCTGTAAATAAACCAATTACCACACAGACAACACCGATTATCCCTTGATAAGGCGCAATCTTATCTAAAAAGGGTTGCATCGTTGGAAATTTACTTAGAAGATAACTAGAAGCTCCAATACACCCTACGATTAACAACGCAAAAATTGTTAAAAAACTCATTTTTAATTTCCTTAATTTGATGATGAAATTTATTTGAAGGCTATATAGTCCCCAATTCAACAAATACAATAAACGTATTTTATTAAATTCATACTTAAATAAAATTCAATAACAACTATTTTTAACCTTAAAACAAATAATATTGATTTCCACCCTCAAAATAACCTATTAACTCAATATAAAGATTACGAACATCTATATTAAACAACGCTCAGATACTTTTGCTTTCTAAGGATGTGCATAATGGCAACTCTCATTATTTCAGCAGACCAATTTGAATTAGAAAGAAATGAAAATTTAAATGCACAAGAAATCGAGCGATGTATTAGCACTATTATTACTTTATTAAAACAACCTGATGATTCTATGCTGGTGCGGCTTTATGCCCAAGAAATTTTATATTACACACCCCATACAGAACATCAATTAGTGCTAAAACTCATTAAAGTCGCTTTGCGTGATTATAATAGATGTCCAGAATCTCCTTATAAATCCGAAGAATTACGCCATGTTTTAGAAGTTTTATTACCTTTATTACAAACATCTATTCATTAAAGACGTGTTTTAATTCGACGAATATATCCCATAATCGTTTCGGAAATACTCCAACTTTCTTTCTTTGGTTTTTCCACTACATGACGTACAACAAGCTGTGGTTGTTGGCGCATTGAATGATAATGACGAATAGAAGCTTGCAAACTTTTCTCTAACATGCCTTTTAAAATGGGTTTTGGTAAAAAACGATAAATTTGTCCTTGATTAATCAACTCAATCAAGGCTTTAGTGTCCTGAAAAGAAGTTAAAATTAAGGTTAAAATATGCGGATGATGCTGCTTTAAAGTTTTTAATGGCGCAGTAATATCTTCATTAGCAACTTTAACTTCAGAAATAACAATTGCAATATTTTCCTCACTCAATACCGCAAAAGCATCATTTAAAGATTTACCCCATTTCACAACATATTGCTCACCCACCAACTCACACACCGTTTGATAAGTTTCTGGTGAATCATCAATAACTAATAAACCCAGTTGCTCAATTGTTTTTTCAGCTTTTGTTTCTTTACTCGCCGCTTCCGCTGGCAGACTAAAAGTAGATAAAGCCACTTCCGCCGCTTGGCGTACAGTATTTACAATTTCCTCAGTTTCCCATGGTTTATTAATGTAGCGGAAAATTTCCCCTTCATTCACTGAACCAACAATTGCACTTAAATCTGCATATCCTGTTAATAACAAACGAATCGTATTCGGTGAAATTTGCCGTGCTTGTTTTAATAAATCCACCCCAGTCATGACTGGCATTCGCTGGTCACTGATTAACACATGAATTTTTTCCTTAGCCAGTAATGCTAAAGCTTCATTCACATCTGTGGTAATGTGTACATTATATTCACTTTTAAACAACATTTTTAAAGAACGTAAAATGCGCTCTTCATCATCCACAAATAACAAAGTAACATCTTTATGACTCATTTGCGTTTTCCTCTGTGCGTTTTAATTGACGTGGAATAAATACCACAAAGCGCGTTCCTTTCCCTTCTTGAGAAGCTACTTTAATTTTTCCACCATGCTGAGTAACAATTTGATGACTAATTGATAAGCCTAAACCCGTGCCTTGTCCAATCGGTTTAGTGGTAAAGAAAGGGTCAAAGATTTTTGCAATCACATCTTTAGGAATTCCTTTGCCATTATCTTGAATACTGACTTGCACGAAATGCTCATCAGCAGACGTTTTTAACGTAATTTTGCCCTGTTCATGCTCAATAGCTTGGGCTGCATTAGTAATCAAATTTAAAAAAACTTGATTTAATTGTGATGGAGAACAACTGACTAAAGGAATATCTGCATATTGTTTATCAATTTTAACTTTATGCTTAAGCACAGAATTCGCAATTAATAATACACTGTCTAAATTTTCATTTAAATTCACATTCGCAATTTTAGCTTGGTCTAAACGGCTAAAATTTTTCAAATTCATTACCAGCTCAGAAATTTGCTCAATGCCATATAGCGTATCTTTTAACAACTCTTGCGTTTCGCTAATCATATCATCTTCATGATATTCTTGGTCCAACTCGGCAACGGTTGCTAATTGCTGTTGTAAAGCAACTTGATTATCAGGTTCTGTAATCATTAATTCAGCTAATTTCTCATGTTGCTGAATAAGTTCTTCTAAATGATTTAATAAACGTCGGGTTAATTCCACATTATTTTTAATATACCCTAAAGGTGTATTCATTTCATGTGCAATTCCCGCCACCATTTGTCCTAAAGAAGCCATTTTCTCAGATTGCACTAATTGCGCTTGAGACGCTTTTAATTTGCGATAGGCATTGGCTAACTCCTGCGTGCGTTCCGCGACTCGTTGCTCTAAAGTCGCAAAATAGGAACGTAATTGATTGCCCATCTGGTTAAAAGTAATTGCCAATTCACCAATTTCATCCCGCCGTGATAAAGGTAAATGTTGATCCCATTCACCATTAGCAATGTGTTGAGCTGCTTGATTTAACTCTGCTAAAGGACGAATCACCCACTGGGTTGTACGCCATGCAATAATGCCCGTCAACAATAAAGCAATCGCCATTAACAGCAAATTATGCAACGTATTATTGTAAATTTCCTGCATAAAATCTTGCTCGGGCAAAACTACGATAACTAACCATTCTAAGCCCGCCGCATTTTTCCATGGCAATACTTGTAACCATTGCATTTGCCCTTGCCAATCAAATTTAACAAATTGAACTTGCTTTAAATTTTTAAATGTTCCCAACTGATTTTTTAAATATTGAGCACTGGCTTGAATTTGTGGGTCTTTAATCGCAGTAGCTTGAATAGGCTTATTTTTTTCATCAGAATTGGGAGAATTACTAGAATTTGCCACTAACGTTCCTGTATGGTCAATAATAAAAGTTTTCCCCGTTTTCCCCACTTTTTGCCCGCGTAAAAAAGCATTTAAGCCTTTTAACTCCACATCCACCGCCAACACACCGCGCAGTGTCCCATCTGGCAAATAACTTGGTTGTGCAGCAGTTAACATCAGCTCATGCGAAGAAAAATCAGTATAAATTTCACTCCAAATTGCTTTGCCTTGCTTACTGGCATCTTGATACCAAGGACGGCTACGCGGGTCAAAAACTGCCAATTTTTCCGCCTCACCCACAAATGCGCCTTGTGCATCCACATTATAAACCCACATACTTTGCCCCGTTTCAGCCGTGGCAAAAGTTATTTGATATTGTTGCTGACTAGCGACTCGATTCGCCCCTTGGAATTGTCCTGTGCTAGCATCTCCATAATAAATGGAATATAAATCTGTAAAATGTTGGATTTGTTTCCAAAAATGTTTTTGTAATTGCGCCGTATCCGCTAAACTAAATTGATTCAATTGAAAAGCATCAACATTCATTTGATTAATCAGCTGCACTTGATTGACAAATTGATTTAATTGATCACTAATCCGCTCACTAATCCCATTTTGTAAATGTTCAGCAACTTGATTAACTGCCATTTGTCCATTGCGCAAAGACAACCATGCAATACTACTCATTGTTAAAACTAATACCAATGCAAACGGCACAATTAAAGTAACGCGCAACGGTAACTTATAAATAAAAGAAAGCGGCATAAATGCTCCTAAACTTGGAATACAATAAATAAGTATTACCGATTTTGATGTTAATTCCGTGACATTGCTTAAATTTTCCTTTAATGACTTTAAATATGAACAAAGCTATTTCTTCTAAACCGCGTAAAACAGCAACCCCTGCTAAAATTGGTTTTATTTCTTTAGGCTGTCCTAAAGCAACTGTTGATTCTGAACGTATTTTGACACAATTGCGCGCTGAAGGTTATTTAATTAGCCCTTCTTATCACGAAGCGGATTTAGTCGTCGTCAATACTTGTGGTTTTATTGATGCAGCGGTGGAAGAATCCTTAACAACCATCAGTGAAGCTTTACATGAAAACGGCAAAGTCATCGTGACGGGCTGTTTAGGCGCGAAACAAGATGGACAATTTGTTTTACAACACCATCCGCAAGTGCTGGCAGTCACTGGACCCAATGAATTAGAACGGGTAATGGACAATATTCATCAGCATTTACCGCCAGAACATGACCCCTTTTTAGACTTAGTCCCCGCGGGCGGCATTAAACTCACGCCTCGCCATTATGCCTATCTTAAAATCGCAGAAGGGTGCAATCAAAGCTGTAGCTTTTGCATTATTCCTTCCATGCGCGGTAAGTTGGTCAGCCGCCCGATTGGCTCAATTTTGGATGAAGCCCATCAACTGGTAGAAGCGGGTGTGCGCGAATTGCTCATTGTTTCCCAAGATACTGCGGCGTATGGCGTAGATACCAAATATCGCACAGATTTTTGGCAGGGAAAACCGTTAAAAACCCGTATTTTTGAACTGGCTAAACACTTAGGCGAATTACCTGCATGGATACGGCTGCATTATGTGTATCCTTATCCGCATGTAGATACTTTAGTGGAATTAATGGCAGAACAAATCGTTGTGCCCTATTTAGATGTTCCCCTACAACACGCCAGCCCGACCGTGCTTAAAGCCATGCGCCGTCCTGCTGACAGTGAAAATATGCTGCGCCGCATTGAACAATGGCGAACAACTTGCCCAGAAATTACCTTGCGCAGCACTTTTATTGTCGGCTTTCCTAATGAAACTGAACAAGATTTTCAACAATTACTTGATTTTATAAAAATTGCGCAATTAGACCGCGTCGGCGCATTTGCTTATTCTGCGGTAGAAGGTGCAACTGCTAATCAACTCCCCGCTTTAGTGTCTGAAACCGAAAAACAAACCCGTTTACAAGAATTTATGCGGGTGCAAGCCGAAATCAGCGCGGCAAAATTAAAGCAAAAAATTGGACAACACTGCATTGTTTTAATTGATGAAATTAATGAAGATGGGATTTTTGCCCGCAGCACTGCTGATGCGCCTGAAATTGATGGAAACGTCATTATTCCCACACAAGAAGATTGGGGATTACAAATAGGCGATTTTGTAGAAGTTGAAATCACAGATGCTAGCGACCATGATTTATATGCAGAATTGATTTTAGAAGACGAATAATTTTCTAACAATTTAGGAGTTACGCAGTTGCTTAAAACGGAGTGCAATCGCTTTAGCGATTGCACGGGTTGTCGAGAATTCAATAACCCAAGTTTGGCGATAGATTAAAATTAAAACAAAGACCTATTAGGTTTCAAAAACGAGCAGGTCTGCCAATTGCAATCGCTAAAGCGATTGCACTCCTTATTTCAACTGCGTAACTCCTACAATTAAAACTAAGTTTAAAGAGATTGCCCTTAATATTTTAGAGAAATCTCATAAAGAAGCTAAAAAAGGATGGTATAAAAAATGCGATAGGCTAACCACCTAGAAAATACTGTTGTTTAAAAATAAAGTGCGCTAAAATTAAATGAGGCTTAGCACAAAACAATAGTAATAATTTTTAGCCTAACCTATCCAAAGGAGTTACCATGAAAAACCTAGTAGAATGGAATGACGATTTAAGTGTAGGAATTGAAGAAATTGATGAGCAACACAAAATTCTAGTGAACTTACTCAATCGTTTACACGAAAATATTGTTAAAGGGACAGACTTAAATGAAGTGAGTTTAGTGTTAAAAGAACTAGCACAATATACCGTGATTCACTTTGCAGTAGAAGAAAGTTTAATGCGGATTTTTGACTTTCCCGAATATGAAGCGCATAAGAAACATCACGAAGAACTTACTGTCCAAGTAATAGAATTGCAAAAGAAAGTAGATTCAGGCGAAAAAGCCATCAGCATGGAAGTATTACATTTCTTGCGACACTGGTTGACTTACCACATTTTAGGTGATGATAAGAAATATACACCTTTTTTCTTAAAGCATGGCTTAAAAAGTCAATGGTCACAACGTAGTTGGATGGGCAAAATTTGGAATAATGTTTTCCATTAATGCCTATAACCTATCAGAACTTTGTTTTCTGATAGGTTTTATAACCAATGCTTAAATCTAAATAAAATAACCAAAGTAACTGCTAAACTAAACATACCAATTAATGCCGATAAAGAACCGCCATGTGTATGAATTAAAGGTAAATCCTCGAAATTCATACCGAAAATACCCGCAATTAAATTAAGCGGTAAAAAAATAGCCGACACTAAGGTTAAAAAACGCATTACCTCATTGGTACGTTGTGCAGAAATAGAAAATTGTAACTGGGTTAAATATTCAATTTCACTTTGCAAATTAATGGTATTACGCGAAACCCGCTGAATATGTTCTGATAAATCTCGATAACGAATTTCTAATAATTCATCAATTTCACTACGGCTATTTTCTCGCCATTCCATTAAAGCATCGGTTTGTTGCTCACACAAACTTTCTAATTTACGCAATTCCCGCTTATATTCAAACAACAAAGACCAATCATTAAAATCGCGTTTAAATAATTCACTCCGCCACGCATCCAAACGGTCAGAAAACGGCTCACGCAGGGCTAATAATTGGTCAACCATCATATTTAAAATGTGATACATCAAATCTTCAGGATGTAGCAAATTTTTGTAATTATGATTATCTAATAATTTTTTTCTAAACCAATCGGTAGAATGACATTCGGCGGAACGTACCGTAATTAAAACATTTTCAAATAAGAAAAAGACAACAGAATGTAATTCAATAGTTCCTTTTGCATTTAAATGACTATAGGTTTGAAAAACTAACATGTCATAATTAGATAAACTATTGAAATACGGCGTATGAGTAGGATTAAAACTATCTAAGATATGTCGTTCGTGAATTTCAATCTGAAAGCGTTTTTTAACTTCATCATACCAATGGGTTTCGGCACGACTGAAATCTAGCCACAATAAATCGTGACTATCCATTGCTATATTTTCAGTTTCAGATAAACGGCGAACTGGAGTGTGTAAACCAAAAACAAAAATATCCATATTTAATAAAAAAATTGTAGCAAAGACTTATGGATATTATGCCTAGTTTTAATAATGATGCAATTGCTAAAAAAAGAAAAGCATAAATGTTTATTCATTTATGCTTTACAAGAAATAACTAAGCGGCTGTCAACAAATTTTATAGCTTCACTAATGTTGATAATGAGCTAATCGTTGTTTTAATGTAGACATCTGTATTTCAGCTTGTTGCAATTGATATTTAGCTGTATCCCACCCGAAAACACTATATACTTCTTGCCAGAGTTGTTGTTTTAATTGTGCTTCTTCATAATTATTTTGTAACTGTTGCACCAGAGGATACACTTCCTCTGCATTATTGTGCACATCTAATAAAGTTCGGACATTGGTTAATAAGTAATGTAACACTCGGCTATAAAAAGGTTTTGTTAAGGCGATTTGTGCTTGCATGATAAAAACTCCAGTAAAATTTGTTGACTGATTTAGTTTAAGCACTTTTAATGCCAAAATAAAATAACTATATGGTTATTAGTTATATTTCAATCAACTATCTAATTCAAATCTATATGTTTATAGCAATGGGAATTAAATTTAAAATTCCAAGTGTCATTTCTGTAATTAAGGAAAAATATAACTGGAAATAAGAAAAGCTGCATTTCGCTTTAGGAATAACGGATTTAATTTTAAGATAGATGGAAGTTAATTAATTTTTATTAATTAATTAAAATTTCTCTTATTGTAAATTAAGAATTTTTCTTAAAAAGAATAAGAAATTATTAACTATTCTTTCAAAATAAGAAAGCAATTAAGTTAATATCTTCATTAAGTTGCATTATTATTAATTAACGTTTGCTTATATTCTCGGATTTGAGCAGCATGTAAAGCGATGCCAATGCTTGGAATAATCTGCTCAATAAATTTAATAATCAAAGCAGAAAAATGATTTAAAGCAGCTAATTCAATCACACCTTTCAATTCTCCATCATGAGAAATAGGAATTAAAATAACTTCGACGGGCACACATCCCCCTAAACCGCTTTGTAAATAACAATAATCCTTTGGAATATCTTGCAAAATTCGAATACGTTGTGAAGCAGCGACTTCTCCGATAAAACCTTCTCCAATTGCAAACTCAGTTTGTTTTAATTCACTCATCATACAAGTACAACTCACTAATTCAAGCATAGGTGGCATTACATGCTCTTTCAACAAATAAAGAGAAGCAATCGGTGCATTTAAATAAGCACTTAAGAAATGCAAAATATTTTGTCCTAAAATTAAAACTGTTTGCTCCCCTCCTAATTCACTAGCTAATAACGCTTGTCCTGTTTTTAACCAATCTTGTTCTCGCATTTGCTCTGTGGTTTTATTTAAAGCTCGAGTCATTTCTGCAATCGCTTTATTTAATTGGTCTTTTTCTGAACGAATTTGAATGCTTTGTTGATAATTACCTTGAGCAACAGCTTGTGCTGTTTCTATGGTAGCTTTTAAAGAATCTTGCAATTGCTCTGTTGCAATAATTAAATCTTTAATTTCATCATTTGCATGATATTTAATAGAGAATTGTGAGTGTGCTTGACCTTGCGCTAATAATGCTAATCTCTGCTTCACTGCAACTAAAGGTTTAATAAACCCTGTTAAAAAATAAACGCTAGCAATGGCTAAAATAAAAAAAACAGAGGTTAATGAAATTAACCATATATAGAAACTATATAACGATTTTAATAACTCAGTTTTATCAGAACGCAAACCGATTAACCAACCTGTAGATTCAATAGGCGTAATATAGGACATAATTTCACTACCCCGATAATTATATTCTAAAGCACCTTGTCTTAAATCTACTAAACGTGTGCCAAAATCAAATTGATAAACACTACTCATTAAAATGTTTTTATCACGGTGCATTAAAATAACACCATCAGAAGAAATCATAAACATAAACCCACCTTTTCCTAATTGTCCACGCTCATATAACTCACTAGACAATTTTTCAAAAGGAATAGAAACTACTAAAATACCAATCGGTTTTAATTTTGCATTTTTCTCAAAAATCTGTACAGTAAAAATAGCTTCTGCTTTTTTTTCATTTTCTTCTAAACTCTCAACACTTTCATAAACAAAATTCAATTGTTGAAATGCCCGTTGAAAGAAAAAAGTATGTTTATAATTTTTATTCAAAAAAGCATCATTAGCAGAAGCAACAACACTACCTTGTTCATTTAACAATAAAACATTTGAATAACGACTATTATTCATTAAAGTATATAAATACTGATTCACTTCTACACCTAAATCTTCCAATTCAGGATGTTGCAATAACTCTGATAATTCTATCTTTAAAGCATAATTTTTAAGTGCATTAAAATTACTTTCAATCCAAAAATCTACTTGCTTTGCTAAATTAGTATCTAAAATTTTTAAATTCTTTCTATAGTTATCTAATAAAATATCAGTCACAAAATAAAAAGACAAAGCGGTAAAAGTGCCAATAATTAAAGACAATAAAGTCACTAAAGAGAAAGTTAATTTATAACGTAATGCAATTTTCATTTTATTGAACACCTTCAATTATGTAATGATTTTTAGAGACATTCTAACATTGTTTCTTTGCCTCTAGTAACTTTAAAACTTGACTAATAAACTAAATTCGCTAATTATGCTTACTAAATGACCTCGTAAGGAAAGTAGCATGAGATTGAATTGCTTAGTTATTACCTATTATATAAGTTTTTTTAGCTTGTTGCTCGGCAATCATGCTGCATTTGCACAATCAATAAAAACAATAGACTATTTAAAAAAATTTCCTATTAGTTTTATTTCTGATAGTCCTTATTCTTATCCTGCGATTGATGCTAAAGATTATCGCAATATCAGCCTCAATATTTTAACTTTATCACCACCAGTGATTGGTGAACCGACCCAACTTCATGCACAACAATTTGAGCAATTAACGGGTGCAAAATTAAACATTACCAGCGTTTCTTCCTCAGAATTATTTAACTCATTAACTTTAGCTTTTTCAAATCGCCAACCTATTCCATTTGACGTTGTTGTGTTTTCTCCCATTTGGGCTGCCGACTTTATGTCCAAAGGTTATTTAGAACCTTTACCAGAAAGTTTTTTAAACGCTAATCAATGGCAAAAGATTATGCCTATTTATCAAACATTACAACAATGGAACGGGCGTTTTTATAGCACACCTATTGATGGTGATAAACTCTTTATGTGTTACCGCATAGATGCGTTTGAAAATCAAAATTACCAAAAACGTTTTAAAGAAAAATTTGATTATGATTTAATTCCACCTCAAACATGGAAACAATACCAAGATGCCGCAGAGTTCTTTAGTGATTGGGATTGGGATAATGATAAAGAACGTGAGTATGGTTTAGTAGAAATGACTCAACGCGAAGGACAAGTTTTTTGGCAATTTGTCGCACGCGCCGCTCCTTATTGTAAGCATCCTCAATTAAAGAATGCGATTTTCTTTAATCCAGACACAATGAAACCTTTAATTAATTCTCCTTGCTGGGCGCAAGCTTTAAAAGATATGCTCGCTGTTAAACGACTTTATCCACCTGATGGACTTAATTTTACTTTAGCGGATGCAATTTTCACTTTTGCACGCGGACAAACTGCATTATTAGTTAATTGGGATGATGGTTTAATGCTTGCCACTAATAAAGACTCTAATTTACGAAATAAGGTAGCAACTGCTTTAAGTCCAGGAGCACATAAAATTTGGAATACAAATATCAAACAATGGGAAGAAGTTTCTCAAGCAAATTATGCTCCTTTTATTGCATTAGGCGGCTGGAGCATGGGCGTAACGGCAAATAGTAAAAATAAAGAAGCCGCTTTTAATTTTATCGGTTTTTTTAGCAATCCTGAAAATTGTTCACATGATTTAACCATTGGACGTTATGGTATAAACCCCTATAGAATTAATGATTTAGACGCAAAATTTTGGACAGGTAAATTAAATTTTACTCCAAAACTAGCACAATCTTATACACAAACTTTAAAAACTTCTTTATATCATCCTAATCGCGTTTTAGATTTAAGAATTCCTAATAATCAATTATATGTACACTCTCTTTCTAATTATATTAGCAAAGCTTTAAATGGCAGTTTAAAAGCTCAAGAAGCTTTAGATGCTGCCGCTAAAGAATGGCATGAAATCACATTAAAAGCCGGTTTAGAACAACAAAAACAAGCTTATTCTGCTTTACTTAAATTAGAAAAGTTAGAATTTAAAGAACCCCCTTAAAAGACTACATACTTATAACTGTCAATGTAGTTGCTTTTCCCTTCATTTTAATTTCGCGTGTTTGATAATTTTGCGGTGGATGTGTTAATTGCAGCAAACTAGAAATAGAAAACAAAATTTCGCCCGCAGTTGCATTGTCGCAAATACGTTTGGCAGTATTCACCGTATCACCAAAAACATCAAAGATTTTTAATGTTTCGCTACCCATCAAACCCTCAGTTAAAATACCTGTATGAACACCCACCGCTAATTGATAAGGCTGTAATAAAGCATTCACTATTTTTTGTAGGGTCAATGCGGTTTGAACAGCTTCTTCTTTTGCTATGCAACTTTACAATATTTTACCTCATGTCTATTTTATTGAACATTTTGAGTTTAACAAAGCAATTTCTTATTTGATTAAGTCAACTATAATTTTTAACCGACTAGACAACTAAGGATTAAAATGAGTAATTTACCCCTCCTAAAATTACGCCCAGATTTACATTTTTCTTTTCAAAGTTATAGTGGTAATCCTTGTTATTTAGTGGAAGACACTTTAAATGACAGTTATTTCCAAATTGGTGAATTAGAATATCATTTTTTACATTATTTAGATGGTAAAACACCTATTGAACAAATCTTAACTCAAATGCCAATGTTATCTGTTGAACAAGCACAGTTAATTTGTCAATATGCCATTCAAAGTCAAATCGTTTATTTAAAAACTGAACAAGGCTGGCAATTAGCAAATCCCCCGAAAATGAAAGCAGCAAAATTATTTCAAACTTTAAATATTTTGTTTATCAAAATTCCATTAGGCTGTCCCGACCGCTGGTTAATTGCGCTTTTACCGTATTGTCGCTGGATGTTAGGGTGGGGCTTTTTTGCAGTATGGCTATTTTTAGTTATCAGCGGCGGTTATTTAATTGCAAATCAATTCTATCGCTTCAGTCATGCTGCATCTAATTTGTTGTTAGCTAATAACTTTATTTGGTTAGGGCTTGCTTGGGCTATTATTAAAGTCTTGCACGAAACTTTTCACGGTTTAGTATGTAAAAAATATGGTGGATTTGTGCAACAAGCAGGCATCATGTTGATTTTATTTGTGCCATTAGGGGCTTATGTCAATGTTACTTCTAGCTGGAAATTGCGTTCAAAATGGCAGCGCATCCACATTTCAGTCGCAGGTATTTATTTAGAATTATTACTGGGTTCTTTAGCAGCTTGGATTTGGTCATATACAGAAACCGGTGTTATTAATTATTTAGCTTACAATATCATCGTGATTGCGGCGATTGGTACGATTTTATTTAATGCGAATCCATTAATGCGCTTTGATGGTTATTACATTTTAAGCGATTTACTTAATATGCCGAATTTATATTTACATGGACAAAAATATGTCCGTTATTTAAATCGGCGTTATTTACAAGGACGTAAAGAAACTTCTCCAACGACTTCTATTTTTATTAAAGTTTATGCTTTATGTTCTTTAGTCTGGCGATGGTTGGTTATTTTCTCCTTGTTTATTACTTCTTTATGGTTATGGCACGGTGCGGGTGTAATCATTGCGATTTTGTCGTTGCTTAGTATTTTAGTATTGCCATTATCACAGTTTCTTAAAAATTTAAATCTTGATGTAGAGAAAAATAAAGTGATAAAACAATTAAGTTTACGTTTAATATTTTTAAGTATTATTGCTTTAGTGCTTTTAACTCAAGTTTCTTGGTCACCTCATTTAAGTGCACCCGCAGTAATAGATTATCAGCCCTCCGTTACAGTGCGTGCAGAAACGGCTGGATTTGTTGCCACTATTGCTGTTAAAAATGGTGAACAAGTTGCTGAAAATCAATTGTTAATGATTTTAGAAAATCCTGAACTAGTCAGCCAACAACGTGATGTTGCTTTGCAAGTACAAATTAGTGAATTGAAAAAACAACAGCTTTTTAATAAAAATGAATTAGCTGCTTCTCAAGCAGAAGAAGAAAAATTAAAAGCATTGCGCACGCAATTAGCCGATTTAACTTTTAAAGTTGAACATTTAAAAATTCACGCTCCTTTAGCTGGAACTGTGATTGCTGATAATTTAACAGATTTTAAAGATTTATATGTAAAACGTGGAGTAGAAATTTTAACAATTGCTAACCCTAATCATTTAGAAGTAAAAATTTCTATTCCTCAAGAAGAAGTTGAAGCTTTTAGAGCAAATATTCATCAAACTATTTGGGTTTATTTAGATGCTGCGCCCACACAAGCTATTCCAGCTTTGTTAGACCGTGTTAACCCCAGTGCATCGCAAACAATTTTATATCCTGCGCTTACAGTATTAGGCGGGGGGTTAATTCCAGTCAAACCTAAAGCAGAAGAACAACGTAAAGCAGAAAAGAATAATGAAATGCAATATGAATACTTAAAACCTCACTTTGATGGGCGGAGTCAATTATCAAATAATTTAGCCACCGTTAAAGCTGGACAAACCGCTAAAGTGGTTATTATTAGTCCACCGCGCACTTTAGGATATTCTTTATATGTCACGATAGAGCGTTATTTGCAAAAACTCTTAGAAAATAAGAATATTCATTCAGTGACTTATTAAAGATTAAATCTTTAAAAAAATTAATGCGGGTTAATCTTTTTTCTTCATAAAAGCGTTATAAATAACATGTCATTTTCTAATGAAATGTTGTGAAAAATAATAAAAAAAGGATGTTTTTATGAAATACTTGCTTAATTTCTTTTTTATGCTTTGTGCTATGTCTCTTCAAGCTGACGAGGCACATATTGCAGTCGCCGCTGCTTTTCAGCCAGTCATGCCTGAGTTAATTACCCAGTTTGAAAAACGTACACCGCATAAAATTACTTTTGAAGCTGATAATGTTGCTAATTTATTTGAGAAAATCAAACAAGGCGCAAAAATTGATGTTTTCTTATCAGCAGATGCAGAACACCCCATTTTATTAGAACAACAAGGGGTTGCGGTTATCAATACTCGCTTTAGTTATGCTATAGGGCGTTTGGTGTTATGGAGTGTAGAGACCAATAGATTGGACAGTTATGGCAATATTTTGCGTACAGATAGCTTTAAATCCTTAGCAATGCCTGACCCACAAAAATCGCCTTATGGAATGGCAGCGATGGATGTTTTGAGAAAAATGGGTTTAGAGAATACTTTAAAAGATAAATTGATTTTTTATCCAAGTAATTTGTTAACTAAAAAAGCGGTAGAAGATGGAAAAGCAGATTTAGCTTTCTTAGCGTTATCAATCTTAGAACCTCAAAAGAAAATTACAGGTTCTATTTGGATAGTTCCTAATCGTTTACAGCAAGGTATTGCGCATCAAGCGGTATTATTAAAACAAGGAGAAACGAATATTGCCGCGCAATCTTTTTTGAAATTTTTAAAAGAACCTTTTGCGCAAAATGCTTATGAACGTCACGGTTATAGCTTGCCACAATAGAAGCAATGACTCAGTTCATCACTTTAAAGATGAACTGAGCAACTATATTAATCAATAATACATACGTTTCTTGCTATGTTTCCTTTGGGGCCTTTCACTAAATCAAATGAAACTTTTTGCCCTGGTCTAAGGGTTTTAAAGCCATCACCTCTAATTTCTGTGTAGTTCACAGATACATCTTCAATGTCTGTAGCAATTATTCCAACACCTGTGTACTCGTTATACCATTTCACTCTACCATTGACATTATTACTCATAAAATCTCCTATCAATCAGTGCATCAGTCTGTAAGTCTTATGTTGCGAGATGCAACTTGCATATCTTAGCATTTCTCGCTTAAGAACAGCTAGTGAAGCGGTAGAACACGGAAATAGTCCCCTTTCATTAGGCAAATTTGCCATAACCTTTTTTGTCAATCAGTACGCCATTTTGGTCATAGAGAGAACCTATATCTCCTTCGTCATTCCAAATCGCCCTGCCAATCCCAAAGCTAAAACCGCCCGTTTCAGGGTGAATTTCGTTGGTATAAACGCGCACACTTTGTGCTATTTGTAATGTGGTGTTTTCAGGAAAAATAAAATTTTGTCCGTCGTGACCTGCTGAAATTTTCCAGCTTGAAATATTCATGATTTCAGTGCTGATGTTTTTAATTTCAATATATTCATCAGCTTGTGTGCGCTTTACTTCGCCTTTGTAATGAATATTGCTAATAATCACTTTAGCGGTTGTTTCAGGCATAACAACAGGCGCGGCTTTCGTTTTGGCGGATGCGGACGATTTGCTGTTCTTTTTAGTCGCTTTAGCAGCGGGGGGTTTCGCGGGAGCTGTTTTTTTGCCTTTTGCGGGTTTACTTAGCACAGGCGCGGCGGGTTTTGTGGGTTCAATAACAGGCAATTCTGCTTGTGGTTCGGGTTTAATTTCAACAGGCGGCACGGGCGGAGCAAGTTCAGTTTTAACCACTTCACTTTCTGTTTGGGGCGGAGTTTGCGCTGCAATAACTGCTTCAGTTTGTGGTTCAAGTATAACTTCAAGTGCAGGTAAAACTTCGGCTTTGGGGCGCAAGGCTTGTGGACTAATCGCTTGTCCTTGTTCAGTAGTAGGCCATTCTAATTGCAGGCTAGTATTTGGCACGGATACCGCGCCCAAATGATGCGGTTGTGCAACACCAGCAACTAGAGCGTGCGATTTTTCGGCTGAGGCGATATTTAAATTGAATGCACAATTATTTTCGGTTGAAGCAATTACAAAATAAAAAGTAGCAACTTCTTTTAAACTTAATTGCCCCACAAGGGGGTCTTGGTAATCAAACTGTGTTAAATCACTTTGTGTAATTTGTACAGGCGCATTGCTGCTACCTTCAAAAGCAAATAAACCTTTGCCAAAAGTGTGTCCATCGCGCAAAGTGCGAAAATGTAAAACAGGCATTCTTGTTTAACTCCATGAGTAGGGTCAAGCATGATTAATCTAATAAAATTTAAGATTGAATTATTTTCAATTTAATTGAGAAAGGTGTAAATTTAAGTTTGATTGATTAAAAATATAGAGTGGATATTTTATTTATTTTTTAACTTAATTTGTATAAAAAGTGCTTTTTAAACCGAATAAAATAAGTCAACTGTGAAAATTGTGATTCAAACAAGAAATAGTGTTAAATTAATAATACTTCAATTATATAATATCTATTTTTTCTTAAAAATTTATTTTTTGTGTAGATGAATAAAATTGAAGACCTTGAAGCATTTTTTCAAGGTCTGTATTGTATTATTACTTAGCGGTTGTAGAACTTGAAGTATTTGTAGGTTTGCGCGTAAAAACAATGCGTGAAACTTGCTCAGTTTCTGGGTTAAAATATAAAGCGGTGTTATAACGGCTGGCTGCTTGATAAGTTAAACGTTTACTTACATAATCTTTTACAAAAGGAATAGCTGCTGCTAATAGCGCATCATCTAAACCAAAAAATTTAGCGGAAACTTCAGCATCTGCTTTAACGCCCATTTTACCGCCATTATCTGTTACTGCTTTTAACCAACTGCCCAAACGCGCAGGAATTTGATTAATTGAAAAACTTTTTAACAAACGCACTTCTAGTGTTCCATAACCCTCATTCATACGATTAGCCATATCACTATCAAACGCATCTGTATCTAAAAAAGTAACCGTTTCATTTTCTGTGATTCGATCACCTTGTGTACCAGTAATCAGACTTGGAACTGTTTTGACAATTGCATCAACTGTTGAACCTAAAGTTGAATTTGATTCAGAGGTTGAATTCCCAATTGCACTCGTATTACTATCATTCGTAACGCAGCCAACTAATGAACTTATCATTCCTACAACAGCAAGATTTAACAAAACTTTTCTCATTTTGGGTGTTCTCCTTGTATTTAATCCCAGAATAGGGTTGCTATATAAAATAATTCTAATGTGCAGGCAACTATCATAGCATATTTCAAGCCTTATAAAATTTGATTAAAGAATTATGATAGACTTGCTTATGCTAACAATAATAAGAGTTTCTCACTTGCTTGATGAAATGCTATGGAAGATTTAGATACACAGAATGTTGAAATTCAATTACTACTCCAAGCAATTTACCTAAAATATGGTTATGATTTTAGGAATTATGCTAAAGCTTCAATTAAACGGCGAATTTTGCATCGTTTGACGACTGAGCGATTAACTAGCATTTCAGAAATGCAGCATAAAGTTTTATATGATGAAAGTTTTTTTGGAAAATTATTATTAGATTTTTCCATTAATGTAACTGAAATGTTTAGAGACCCGCCATTTTATGCAGCAATTCGTCAACATGTTGTGCCTAAATTGCGGGCTTTACCGCATTTAAAAATTTGGCACGCGGGCTGTTCTACGGGTGAAGAAGTCTATTCAATGGCGATTTTGCTCAAAGAAGAAGGTTTATATGACCGCACGCAAATTTATGCAACTGATATGAATGAAGTTGTTTTAAAACAAGCGAAAGAAGGGATTTTTGCGATTAATTATTTAAAACAATATACGGCAAATTATCAAAAAGCGGGCGGGCGGGAGTCTTTTTCGGATTATTATTCAGCACATTATGACCATGTGGTCATGGATAAATCGTTAAAAAAACGCATTTTATTTTCTGACCATAATCTAGCGACCGATGGCGTATTTGGCGAAATGAATTTAATTATGTGCCGCAATGTGCTGATTTATTTTGACCGTGATTTGCAAAATCGGGTATTTAATTTGTTTAAAGAAAGTTTGTGTGAAAATGGTTTTTTATGTTTAGGCTCTAAAGAAAGTGTTCGTTTATCAACACATTCTGAATGCTTTGAGGATGTGATTAAAGAAGAAAAGATTTATATGAAAAAGCGGTTTATTAAATAGTTTGTTTGATGTAATTGAGAAAATTTTAATAGCCTTCTTCATCTAAACAACGCGCTGTTTTTAAAATTTTACTTATTTAGTTTTTGTTTTACTAAAGATTTTTGTGCATTCATTAAACTGCATATTATCTAACTAGGTATAATAACCTTCCATAATGCAAAACTCCAACTGTCAAATACGCTACTTTTAATTTTATACCTTATGCCTTTTCTACTTATGAAATCACTTAACCCGTCTATTTTATTAAGCAGTTTTTTATATTTATTAACCGCCTGCGCCAGCACGCCTCCCTTACAACAAGTCCCTTCTGTGGATGAAAGTCGCTGCCAATTATTAGGGACAGTGAGCGGCACTTCTATGGTCGGCAAAGCCTCATTTATTGGCTCAGATAACGCCATGTTTGCCGCGACTGAACAAGCTAAAGCTTTAAAAGCCACTCATTTAGTCTGGACAAATGTTAAAACTGAGTACGATGGCACACTTATGCAAGGAAAAGCCTATAAATGCCGCGAATAGGAGGTAAAACATGGGATTTTCACTGTGGCATATCTCTAAAATTGACGCAACCGCCGCGCCCATTGCTGAAGAAGATGGCAAGCAATTAAGCTTTGATGAATTAGAAATTGCTCGCCAATTCATTGATTTATTGCCGCCATTGCAACAAGACGGCGTAATCGTCATCGTAAATGATTATAATGAACAAATTATTGAAGCCACTGATTGGAAACTACTCGCCCAAATCAGCGGCACATTAGAACCCAATCCAGCAGAACAATTTAATAATTATCGCTATCAATTTATTCATACGCTGTCCGCTGAATTAATTGAACGTGAATATGTTTGGACGCATGATTTAGAAGCCATTAATAAAAGCACCGCCCTCTGTCCCGCTGATTATGAGGTCGTGCAAATTATCAACCTAGATACTGGGCATCTTATTTGGCAAGACGCTCGCACGCAAAAGACCCGCCATGATTGAACAAAATCCCCGTTATATTAGCCGTTTAACTCAACAAACTTTAGCCCTTGTGTTAGCAGGCGGCAAAGGCAATCGCCTACGTCCTTTAACCGCGTGGCGGTCTGAACCTGCTTTGCCTTTTGGTGGCAAATTTAGAATTATTGATTTCCCCTTATCTAACTGTTTAAATTCAGGAATTCGGCGTATTGGGGTATTAACTCAATATAAATCGTATTCGTTAATTACCCACATTCAACAAGGCTGGGGTTTTTTGCGCGGTGAATCGGGCGAATTTGTAGAATTACTTCCCGCACAACAACGGGTTAATCAAAGCGCGTGGTATCGTGGTACAGCGGATGCTATTTATCAAAATATTGATATTATTCGTAATCATAAACCTGAATACGTTGTTATCTTAGCGGGTGACCAAATTTATAAAATGGATTTGGGCTTAATGATTGCTTATCACGTTGACCGTAAAGCCGATGTCACGCTTGCCTGCACCACTATGCCCACTCAAGAAGCGTGTCATGCAGAAGTGATTGTCGCTAACTATGAAGGGCGAGTGATTCGCTTTCAAAATAAACCGACTGAGCCTGAAAGTTTGCCCGAAGATGAAAATTTAGCTTTAGTCACGATGGGCGCGTATATTTTTAACACTGAATTACTGTATCAATTGCTATTTGAAGATGCTCAGGACCCAACTTCAACCCATGAATTTGCGCATGATGTATTGCCGCGCGTGGTCAATTCAGCCGCCAAAACCATTGTCTATCCTTTTAAAGATACAGGAAGTCCCGAACAAGCTCCCTATTGGCGGGACATGACGACTATCGATGCCTATTGGCAAGCTAACATTGAATTAGTGCATCCCAATCCTGTGCTCAATATGTACGATAAACATTGGACAATTTGGACTTATCAAGAACAATTACCGCCCGCTAAATTTGTGTATAATCCTCATAATCCGCGCGGTGTACTCATGAACTCAATGATTTCAGGCGGCTGTGTGATTCGCGGCGCACGGGTTGACCGTTCCATTTTATTTTCTAATGTTGAAGTAAATAATCACTCCATTTTAGAAGAAGCGTTGATTTTACCCCATGTCAGAATTGGCACAAATTGCCGTTTACGGCGGGTATTGCTCGACCGTCGCTGTCAAATCCCAGACAATACAGTGATTGGCTTTGACCCTATTGAAGATGCAAAACGCTTCTTTGTCACTGACAAAGGCATTGTGTTAGTCACCCCTGAAATGCTCGGACAAAAACATTTTATTTAACTCACTGTTTTATCGTCGGAATCCTGCTTATGAGTCGTTTTTCAGGTATTTTATTGCATCCTACTTCTTTTCCCAGTCCGCACGGCATCGGCGACTTAGGCAAAGCGGCGTATCAATTTGTAGATTTTTTACATGCCGCACAGCAAGGTTTATGGCAAATTTTACCTTTAGGCCCAACGTCTTACGGTAATTCTCCTTATCAATGCACTTCTGCTTTTGCGGGTAATACTTGGTTAATTAGCTTAGAAACTTTACAAGAACAAGGCTATTTAACTGCTGAACATTTAGAGGATGCTCCTGCTTTTTCTGCAAATACAGTGGATTACGCTGCTGCTAGTGTATGGAAAATGGAAAAATTAGCCTTGGCATATCAAGGTTTTTGCCAAACTGCGACGGCTGAAATTCAACAGCGTTTTCAAGCATTTTGTGCGCAACAACAGGATTGGTTAGACGATTTTGCGTTATTTACCGCGCTTAAAAATTTTCATCAAGAACAATGTTGGAATCAATGGACACCCGCCTTGGCGTTACGCAAAAAAACCGAATTAAAACGTTGGGCAAAACAGCACGCGGATTTAATTAACTATCAAAAATTTTTGCAATTTATCTTTTTTGAGCAATGGCTTGCTTTAAAAAATTATGCGAATCAACGTGATGTTAAAATCATCGGTGATATTCCTATTTTTGTTGCCTATGACAGCGCGGATGTGTGGGCAGCGCGCGAAATGTTTGAATTAGATACGCAGGGACAACCGACGGTTGTTGCAGGTGTGCCGCCCGATTATTTTAGTGAAACAGGGCAACGCTGGGGCAATCCGTTGTATAAATGGGCGACCATGTTAAAAGATGATTTTGCGTGGTGGCGACAACGGGTTAAATTAACGCTGCAATTAGTGGATTATGTGCGAATTGACCATTTTCGGGGTTTTGCGGCTTATTGGGAAATTCCCGCAACAGAAGAGACGGCAATTAAAGGGCAATGGGTAAAAGCCCCTGGACAAGCATTATTTGCTTCATTAAAACAGCATTTAGGCGAATTACCGATTTTTGCGGAAGATTTGGGCATTATTACGCCTGATGTGGAGCAATTGCGCGATGAATGTGGTTTTCCAGGGATGAAAGTGCTGCAATTTGCGTTTTTTTCTGAAAATAGCGACTTTTTACCCCATGCCTATAATAAAAATACAGTGGTTTATACTGGAACGCATGATAATAATACGACACGCGGCTGGTTTGACAATGAGTTAAAAGAAGTTGAGCGGAGTCGGATTCGTCAATATGTCAATAGATTTATTATGGGCGATGCAGCGAGCGATACTTTATTGCGCCTTGCGTGGGCATCTACTGCCAATTTTGCACTTGCGCCGTTGCAAGATGTTTTAAATTTGGGTGAAAGTGCGCGGATGAATACGCCTGGACTGCTTTCTCCCAAAAATTGGACATGGCGTTATCAAGCAGAACAGTTGACTGCTGAGTTAGAACTCAAATTAAAAGAATTATCGGGTACTTATGAACGGAATCAGGTGGTTAATGTAGCTTAATTCTGAATTTAGTACGCTATTTAAGTTAAAACAGAGACCTGCTAGGTTTTTAAAATCTAGCAGGTCTGCCAATTGCAATCGCTAAATCGATTGCACTCCTCATTTCAATTGCGTAACTCCTAAAAATTAACAAAAAAATTCCCGAGCAAACTTACATTTACTCGGGAATGAGAGGGAGATAGATATTTACCCAATTTCTGATGAAATATACTCTGAAATGGTGTCAAACTCTATTATTCACAAGCCGTCACAACATTGTTAACAATCTTGAAGGCGCAGGCAAAATCAAAGTTATTAATCATATCCATTTGATTGCGTGCATATCCTACATAAACCGCTGAAGCACCTTTAAATAAAGTCAATGCTTCATCGTTTGTTAATTTCAAAGAGAAAGTGCTTGCTGCTGGGCTTGAAGCAACAAACGGCATTAAACCATAAGCCGCTGTAAATGAGCTAAAAGTGCTGTTATTCGTCGCCGCTGAAACTACGGTTTTGTTGCCCCAACCAATTTGATGCGTATATTCATCTAAGAAATATAAAATACCGTTTTTCAAAAATGCAGCATACACATAACCTGATTTACCGCGATTTTGATTGGAAGGACTCAAACTAAATGAGACACCAGTAGAAGAAACAGTGCTTTTTAACGTTGAAAGCGTGGAAACAGAAGGATTATATTCTGCTGCTCCAATGTCACATGTTCCTTTACGCGCTACACCGCGTGCATCATAGGTAGAACAACTTGCAGTTGCCCCTTTATCAATCGCTGGACTGCCTACTTTAAGAGGTAAAATTGGTACGCCACTGCCCGCATAACGCAGTTCTGTTTCTAACAAGGGGTCAGAAGAAGCTAAATTTGCAAAACAAGGTTTATCGCCACTTAACCCACTGTTTAATTGAATGTTATTACCACCATCTTTTAACTGCTCAATACAGTTAATTTGGATTTTGTAGGTGTTATTTGCTTGATTGTTCGCGATAATGGAATTTTTAAAGGTTGCATTTGTGCCTCCCCCTTTTACCCCGCCGCCTAATGCTTCTGCATAGTTATAGGCAATGGTCGTATTCACAACGTTATGTGTACTAATATTGCTAGGGTCAGCAAAGCGAATACCTGCACCAAAACCCCGTCTCCATTGGTCTTTAGTAGCAATGTTAGCAGAATCAGGGTTAACTACGCGATTACCAACAATCGTGGAGTTAATAATATCTGTGTTCGTTAACACATAAACTCCACCCCCTTGCATATCAGAATGGTTATAAGCAACTGTACTATTGCGTAAAGTAAATAAACCTTGCCCAGGTTTACTGTTCATATACGCAATCGCGCCTCCTTGACCCCATTTTGTACTCTTATTACGCAAGAAATAGCTGTCATTAACATCTAAAGTATCACGGTCGTCATATAAATAAACTTCTAAAGCTCCGCCCGCGTGATTGGTTGTATTTTCAACAAAAGTACAACGCTCAATTAACATTTTCCCCGTACCCGCATAAGCTGCTTTACGCGTTCCTTCAAAACGCACCGCACCGCCGCCACCGCAGCCATTTAAGGTATCAATATAAGCGGTATGCGTTGCTTCGTTACGCTCAAAATAACTATCACGGATAATAACATCACTAAAAACAGTATTTACACCACCGCCATTATTGGCTTTATTACCAATAAAAACAGAATTTTCAATCACTGTGGTATTTTCAGCATCTAACCAAATCGCGCCGCCGCCATCACAGGCTTGAGTATCGCGAGTTGCAACGTTATTATAAAATTCAACGTTTTTGACATATAACTTACTGAAATAATTCATGCTAATCGCACCACCACGTTCAGTGGTATAGCCATTTTTCAGGGTAATATTGCTAACAGACACAACAATATCTTTTTCTCCTGTAGAACTTAAACGTCCTGCAGCGGTATGGAGAATTCGATATTTACCTTGTCCATCAAGAGTAATTAAATTGCCGCCGTTGATATTTACATTAACGGTGATTTGCGCTAAATCCTTACTTAATTTAATAATCGCAGGATTAGCACCACAATTAAAAGTAACATCTCCGCCCGCCGCCAAAGCAGTTTCTAATGCAGTCTGCGTACAACTTCCTGCATAACCCGCTCCGACCACGCCTGCAAATACAGACGGCGACACTAAGGCGAGCAAAATCGCCAAGCTTAAAATTCTCATAAAAGACTCCTAATAAATGCATCGTAATTCAAAAATGAACTCTGCATTAAAAGTCCGTTATCCTACCTAATGAGCGTCAACAAACGGTATTGTTTTACGCTATCATTGAGTTTTATCAAGGGCTATCAATAACAAAAACGACCGCAGGCTCAGAAAAAAAAGAGCAATCTTGTACACAAGCAACATAACAATATTTTCAAAGCAGGCGAGCAATTAAGGTTAAATTTAATAGACACAAGAAAAGAATAACGCTTAATGCTACAGTTGCTAGAAGTATGGTGGAATTTAAGCAAGATGTAAAATGTTTGCTTAAAAATGAGAAATAATCTAGGTCGTTTTGAGAATAAAACTTTTCTTTATTTTTAAAGAAAAATGTAACCTAAATTTAAGTAGATGGCATTATTCCTGCTCATTCCATTATTGATTTTTAATCATTTATTGATTTCTTTCCTTTTCTTTAAACAAAGATATTTCAGTTTACAATGAAAACCTTAGAACAAAATCTTCATATTAGCCGTGATAGTCATGATAATGTCTTATTATTGGGTGAATCCGCAACTGTTACGGTCACTACACAACAAAGCCATAAACTAGATATTCTCTGTTTAAATCACAGTAATAAATTAATACAACGTCTGCCTTTTGTCGGTTTATCTCCTTATGAAGCCCAAGATTGCCTACATTTTTATGGTCGCGAACAACTATTAGGGCAATTGCTTGATAAATTTAATCATTTACAAACTTCTAAAGCCCAAAAAAAGCGCACAATTCGCCTGTTAACAGTCTTGGGTGCGCCCCATTCGGGTAAATCTTCCCTTGTTCAAGCGGGTTTACTCAGCACACTTGCCTGTCGCCCCCATACACATGAAAATCATGCCAGCGATATTCGCGCAATTGTGATGACACCTCGCCAAGCCCCTTTTGCCACTTTAGGGCATTTATTGCTTAAACAACCCAATTGGACACAAGGGCAATACACTTTAGCTGAACTTATCAAACGCTTACAAACTGAAAATGGGATTAATCAAGTCATTAGCAGTTTAATCAATAATGAACGGCAACATGTTGTATTGATTATTGACGACTTTGAACAACTTTTTACCCATTGCCAAAATACAGAACAACATCAATTATTTATTGACAATCTTGTTTTAGCTGCCGCAGATAAAAATCAACATATTTCTGTTATTTTAACGTTGCGTCATCAATTTTTAGCCCATTTACAACGCTATCGTTTGCTGTATCAAACCGTTGCGCGACAATCGATTTTAATGACTTTACCGCGCCGTGAAGAATTATCTGAAATCGCGAGCGAAGCGGCTCGCCAAGCCAATTATCCGTTTAATTCTTTAACGATTGAACATTTAGTTCAGCAAGCCTATGAATTACCTAATGCGTTGCCTTATTTACAAATGATGCTGATGCGTTTGTGGTGGAATTGTAGTCAAGGCATTAGTCCAGCGGAAACATTGGCAGAAATTCCTAATCTTACTGATAGTATTGAATATACTTTGCAACAAAGTTATCAACAATTTTCTGAAACTCAGCAGAAAATTTTACAACAACTGTGTTTACAATTATTACATTTTGAAAATTCACAGCAAACTGAATTACAAGACAAATATTATTCAAAAACTGTACAACTTAGTAAACTTACTGAAAAATTAGATAAAACGAGTATTTTACATATTTTAGAAACTTTACAAACCCCAGAACAACGCTGGATAGTGTTAGAAAACTCCGTAGATGAACAAGGCAATTTATGCCGTTGGGTACGTTTTAATAGTGATATTTTGATTCAACAATGGTCACGTTTACAAGATTGGCTTGCTCAACGTCAAGCCGATAAACAACTCAAAAATCGCTTAGTGCAAGCCGTGCGGATTTGGGAACAGCAACAACGCCATCATCGCTATTTATGGCAATCGCCTGATTTAGATTTGTTGCAACAATGGCATCAGCGCGCGCCAGAGCAATTCAGCGCGTTACAATTGAGTTTTTTTGAAGCGGCACAAGGACAACAACGCAATAAAAAACGTTGGCAACGCCTCGGTTTTTTATCGTTATTGCTACTGATTTGTTTATTTGGTTGGCAGATTCAACAAGCAGAACAGCGGAAATTTGAATCGCAATATCAAAGAGATGCAGCTTTTGAAATGGCAAAAATGGCATTGCAACAACGAGATGAAGCACAACGCTTACTAGAAAAAACGCGCCGTTCTGAGCAATTGGCTTATGAAGAATTAGGCAAAGCCCGCGATGCGGTTCAGCAAGCACGAAATAGTGAGCAAAATGCACAAAAAGCTTTAGATGAATTATTAACCCGCCATTTTGAGCGTAAAAATCCTAAATTGCACAGTGCTAAAAATAGTATTTTGCCTTCTTCTCCCGTTTTACCGCCCGCCAATGCGCCGAAAACGAATGACACAACTAAATTATCTGAAGAAACTTTCTTTTAATAACAGTGCAAATGTTTGTTCAAAATAAACGCGGAGGCGACAATAATTATTTAAAACTAAAAAGCGGCTAGATTTTCAAAACCTAGCCGCTCTTTTATGGAAACTAAAGCATTCAATTTTAATTTAAATGATTAAAATCCTGCTTGTTTTGCCCCTTCTAAAAAGTTATTTAAACTACCGACTGATAAAACCCCTGCATTTACGCCAAACAAGTTAGTAGGGCTATAAACATAGACGTTACCATCTTCAGGATTGTAGCCTAAATAACTGTTAGTTAAGGGATAATAACGTACTTTGTAAGGTTTAATTTCTGATTCTTGCACATCTACGTTAGCAAAGAAAGTTGGATAAACCGCTTCTGCCCAATTCATCACTTGCTGATAGGATTCTAAGCTAGGTTTGACTAAAACTTGAGTTTGTGCAACGCGCTCGAATTTCTCAGTGACTTTAACTAACAATTCTGATTTAGGCACTGCACCTGTTGGGCTAGGAGCATAATTTGTACCTAGATTTGTAAATTGCGCTATCCCTGCTTTGTTATCTAATTTCACTTCAACTTGATAAACACCTACTTGTGAAGGGTTTAATGAAGCGGAGTAAAAACCATCACTTGCCCGTTCATCACCATTTTTGCCATCATCGTTTAAAGCAAGCGCGGTGGTTGAGCCATCAGGTGCAGTTACTGTACTTGTAACCGTGAGTTTGGTCATTGGGAATTCTTCGCCTGCAACTGACGCAGTAATGAGCACCGTTTTATCTTTTATAGTAAAACTGGGTTCAGCATAGAGAGTAGCAAAATAGACAGCATTATTATCTGCGGGATAGGCTTTGACTTGATAACCTAAATCAATTTTATCTTTCACTGTTACCTGTAATTGCCATTCTCCTACCACAGGCGCAGGCACGGCTATAGAACAGGATGTAATACTTTGTTGAATATCAGGGTCTTCGTCGCTAAAACAGTCTTCTGTTGCAGAAATAGGATACTCTTTACCTTGAGGGTCAAGAAGTTTAAAGCTAGCTGCGTCAGCTTTCCCCATATAATCAAGGTTAACTTCTAATTCCCCCAGTCCAGCATCTGAATAAAACGCATATTGTGTACTTGCTGTTAAGGTTTCTTGCTTGCTAGCCACAGTGACATCAACCGCCGCTGAAGCAACTTCTGCAACCTCCGCTAAACTGTCTTGTAAACTGTCCAAATTAGGCGTGAACCAAGATGCTCCACCCGTACTTTCTGCAAGTTTACGCAATACAGTTTCGGTTGATTCATTCAAGGCAAAACCAAATACCCGTACACCCGCTTCTTGCAAGCTGTTAATAGCATTAGCAGGCGTTATACCTGTTGCGCTATAGCCATTTGCAAACAGGTAAATATCCGCATCATATTCCGCGAGTACATTAGCTGCTTTTAAAGAGTCCCCCGCTTTTTGTAACGCGACTCCCAAAGCAGGAGCTTGAGTACTTGTAGAAACAGAATCAACTAATTTAATTAAAGCCGCTTTATCTGCTTCTGTCGCCATTAAAGTGGGAGTTTTGAGTTCTTTGGTTTCATTATTAAACGTCAAAATACCAATCACATCATTCAATTCAGATTGCTGAATAAATTGTTTAATTGCCGTTTTAACATTTTCTAATTGGCGGGAGTGCACATTAATTGAGTTATCAATCACAATTAATTTAACCATCGGCACTTTATCCACAGCATCCGTCGTACTCAGTTCACCATCCCGTTTTGCGCGTCCAGCACTGCTGTTTTGGTCGCCCCGTTTCCATTCAAATACGAGTTTTTCCCGTGCTATTTGAACATTTTCAGGCTTATCAATTTCAATACTCGGCGTTTGTCCTGCTGCTGGAGCAACCGCAGCTAAATCAGCATAAATTTTAAGTGAATCGGTTGCTTTAGGGGATTTTCCTGTCACCGTTTCCCAAGCAGAAGCTTGATATTGACGGGCTTGCGCAGTCGTAATTTCTCCCGCAGAAGCTTTATTATTAAGTGGTGTTGAGAAATTTAACCAGCTTAAATCACCAAGACTTTCATTCTCACCAACAGCATTCCACTGTGAATGCATAAGAGAATTGGGAATAGGAATATCAGCTTTGCAAGGCCCCCCTGGATTTTCTAAGCTACACTCATCAGACCCTTGATATTCATCATATAAAGCGTAAGTAAAATGTCCCCACTCGTGCCCAATGGTATAACCGCCTGACCGTTGCCGCTCTAAGAAACTCATAGGATTCCCACCATTTGGGAAAGTATCACAATGTTGGATTCGCCAACCAGCTTTACCCCGTCCGCCGACATGTGCATTGGGCCAACATTCTGCTATCCAAGTAATATCATTATTATCTTTATTCGCTCCATCGGTATAAATTTCTACCCGTCCAATACGATGCGCACCGTTGGTCATCTCATAAACAGCATCAGCAAGATGTTGAATATTAGCTTCAATCTTTTCTTTATTACTCAAAGCACTATCATAACTCCCATGATAAGAAACAGTGAGATTAAAAACTTCCTCAGCTAAGGTAGAAGCAGGCAACAAGCCCGTTGCTAACAGACAAGATAAAACAAGGTGTTTTTTATGTAACATAAAAGAGCTCTACATTTGATTTATAAGATAAATTCTATCATTTGAAAGAATTCAAAGTTAGCAACAGCAGCAATATTAACCATACATTCAAACTACACAAACGCCCCTGCTAATTTAGGACGCAAAGAAACTTGACTGCCTAAACTGAGTTGTAGTTGCTTATAACGCTCTTTAGGAATTTCAACTTCTAGTAAAGAGGGCTGATTAGGCACTTCTAACAATAAATGCACGTTGTAACCAATCACATTGATGTGGGATACAGTAGCTGTAAAATTTTCTGCGGTTGCAGCTTGTGTATTGGGGATGTTATCAACCGAATTCAACTCAAAATCGTGGCTACGCACATAAATATGCGCCTGATTAGCTGAATCTACGTTTGACATGACAGGGAAACGCACATCACCGACTTCTGCTACATTGCCATTAATCCGTCCGCGAAATAAATTCACACTGCCAAAAAATTGATACACAAAAGGCGTTGCGGGTGTGTCGTAAATGGTTTCTGGGCTGCCAATTTGTTCAATTTTGCCGTGATTCATCACAACAACACGGTCAGCTACTTCTAACGCTTCTTCTTGGTCATGCGTCACAAAAACACTGGTAACGTGCAAATCATCATGTAAACGGCGCAACCAGCGGCGCAATTCTTTACGCACTTGTGCATCTAATGCGCCAAAAGGTTCGTCTAATAACAAGACTTTAGGCTCAATAATCAAAGCGCGGGCTAAGGCAATCCGTTGGCGTTGTCCGCCTGATAATTGGGGCGGATAGCGGTCGGCTAACCAACCTAGTTGTACCATGTCTAACATTTCTTTGACTTTTTTCTGAATAATGGCTTCGGCAGGACGTTGTTTGCGTGGTTTAATCCGTAAGCCAAAAGCGACATTTTCAAATACTGTCAAATGACGAAATAACGCGTAATGTTGAAATACAAAGCCTACTTGCCGTTCGCGGACGTGTTTGTAAGTGGTGTCTTCACCATGAAAAAATACATTGCCACTGTCGGGATATTCTAAGCCAGCAATAATGCGCAATAAGGTTGTTTTACCTGAACCAGAAGGGCCTAATAACGCGAGTAATTCGCCACTTTCTACTGATAAATTGATGTCATTTAAGGCGTTAAACTCGCCAAATTTTTTATAAATGTTTTCTACGTTGATGCTCATGATGATGTCCTGCGACGAGACGTTTTAGCACTAAAGTAACGACGGCTAATAAAGTTAAAAGAGAAGCGACAGCAAAAGCGGCTGTAAATTGAAATTCGTTGTGTAAAATTTCGATATGCAGCGGTAAAGTATTGGTTGCTCCGCGAATATGTCCAGAAACGACGGAAACCGCGCCGAATTCGCCCATCGCACGGGCATTACATAAAATCACGCCGTATAATAATCCCCATTTAATATTGGGTAAGGTGACATACCAAAACACTTGCCACCCCCGCGCCCCCAAAGAAACGGCGGCCTCTTCAGCATCCCGTCCTTGTTCTTGCATCAGTGGTAAAAGTTCGCGGGCAATAAAGGGGAGGGTGATAAACATGGTCACTAAGGTGATTCCTAAACTGGTGAAAATGACTTTAATGCCCCAGCTTTCTAACCAACCGCCTAACCAGCCGTGTACGCCATACACTAAAACAAACATTAAACCTGCTACCACTGGCGAGATGCTAAACGGTAAATCAATCATCGTGACTAATAAGTGCCGTCCCCGAAAGTAGAATTTTGTGATTGCCCATGCTGCCATTACGCCAAAAATGGCGTTCAATGGAACAGTAATTGCGGTAACAATCAAGGTTAAATAGATTGCGTGTAGAGCTTCAGGCTCAACTAAGGCTTTAAAATATAAAGTAACGCCGCCAGAAAGGGCTTGATAAAAAACGGCAATCAGCGGTAAAACCAGTACAACGCCCAAATACAGCAAAGCTAAACTAATTAAAATAGTGGGCACAATGCTTTTGCGCGTTGCAGGGCGCGCGACTGGGGTGTCGAGTGTAGCATCAAGGGTTGTGGTACTATTCACGCTTGCCCCATCCTTGTAATCCATTGATAATAAATAACATAATAAATGACATTAATAGCATACCAAAGGCAATCACCGCCGCGCCGTGATAGTCGTATTGTTCTAATTTGTTCATAATCAGCAGGGGGGCAATTTCTGAGGTCATCGGTAAATTACCTGCAATGAAAATCACTGAGCCGTATTCGCCCAAAGCGCGTGCAAAGGCTAAAGCAAAACCTGTTAATAATGCGGGGGTTAAATAGGGCAAAATCACTCGCCAAAAAATTTGCGCGGGGGTTGCACCTAAGCTGGCGGCTGCTTCTTCGATTTCGACTTCTAAATCTTCTAACACGGGTTGCACAGTGCGAACAACAAAAGGCAAACCGATGAAAATTAAGGCAATCATAACGCCAAGGGGCGTATAAGCAATTTGAATCCCGATTGCGTCAAACCATTGACCAATCCAACCACTCGGGGTATAGAGTGCGGTTAAAGCAATCCCCGCAACGGCAGTCGGCAAAGCAAAAGGTAAATCAATCAAGGCATCGCATAATGCACGCCCAAAAAAACGGTAACGCACCAATACCCACGCGACTAGTAAACCGAAAATAGTATTAATCACTGCGGCAATAAATGAGGTGTATAAACTCAGCCAATAGGCAGCTAAAGTTCGTTTAGAGGTGAGAATCGCCCACGCATGTTGATAATCGCCGATTAACGCTTTTAGCGATAAAGCAGCTAACGGCAAAAGGAGTAATAGGGATAGATATAACAGTGTAATTCCTAACGATAAATGGAAATACGGTAAAATCGGCTGATGTTTCATAAGCAATACAAGTCAAAAAACGACCTTGGCAGGTCGTTTTGTTTAAAGAATTAAGCACGTTTAAAATTGATAAATTTGGTCAAAAACTGCGCCGTCGGCAAAAAACTTTTTATGGGCTTGTTGCCAATCGCCGAATACATCTTGTAAAGAAAACAGTTTTAAAACAGGTAAGGTTAGCTTGACGCTGTCAGAAAGGGGACGATAGAAATATTTAGCCGCAAGTTGTTGACCTTCGTCACTGTATAAATATTGCAAATACGCTTTTGCTAAATTAGTGCTGTTATGTTTGTTAGCCACATCATCCACCCAAGTAACAGGTGGCTCAGCTAAAATACTGACAGAAGGGGTAACCACTTCTACTCCCGCCGCCGCGCCTTGTTCTTTTAAGGTCAAATAGGCTTCATTTTCCCAAGTTAACAATACATCACCAATTTTGCGCTCAACAAAAGTCACCGTTGAACCGCGCGCTCCTGTATCTAACACGGGAACGTTTTGGTAAATTTTCTTCACAAATTCTTGTGCTTTGGCTTCATCGCCGCCGAATTGTTGCAAAGCAAAACCCCATGCAGCTAAGAAATTCCAACGCGCACCGCCTGAAGTTTTAGGATTAGGCGTAATCACTTTGACATCAGAGCGAATTAAATCACTCCAATCTTTAATTTTCTTAGGGTTGCCTTTGCGTACTAAAAACACAATAGTTGAATTATAAGCACAACTGTTGTGGGGTAAGCGCGTTTGCCAATCTTTGGCAATTAAGCCTTTATTAGCAATCGCATCAATGTCATACGCTAACGCCAAGGTGACTACGTCTGCGCCTAAACCATCAATCACTGCCCGAGCTTGTTTACCAGAACCCGCGTGAGATTGTTTAATCGTAATCGTATCCCCTGTTTTTACTTGCCAATATTTGCTAAATGCCTGATTATATTCTGTATAAAACTCCCGTGTTGGGTCGTAAGATACATTTAATAACTCGGCATCTGCCGCCCGCGTTGCATTGGCGTAAAACAACAAACTTAATGCCAGCGACATTAATATATATTTCCACAACATACCTAGAACTCCTATAGATTTCATCAAAAGACTGTTAGAACTGTAATGAATAGAATAACAATTGAGAAATACTAAAGGTTTATGGTTGGGATTTTGTATGTTATATAGTTATTCACTGAATTAATAATGTATTAATTCCCTTGTATAGTCTATAAAACAGGTAAATCCACGTCATTAAACAACTGCTCAATCGCGGCGGTATTGGGTTGTCGACAAGCTTGTTCAACCACCTCATATTTTAAGTGTGGCGCAAAAAATTCAATAAAATCATACATAAAACGTCTTAAACGCAAATCACGTCTAAAGCCAATTTTCGTAATACTTTCTTCAAATAAATGGTCAGCATTTAACGCCACTAAATCGCGATCCACGGCGGGGTTATATGCCATGTGGGCAACAATCCCAACCCCTAACCCTAAACGCACATAAGTTTTAATCACATCAGCATCAGTTGCAGTAAAAACCACATTTGCTTTTAAGCGAGCGCGATTAAATGCTTCATCTAATTGAGAACGTCCTGTAAAACCAAAAACATAAGTTACTAAAGGAAAACGAGAAACGGCTTCTAACGTTAATGGTGTTACTGATTGTAAAGGATGTCCATGCGGCACTAAAATACAACGATTCCAACGATAGCAAGGCATCATTACCAAATCTTCAAATAAATCTAATGCTTCAGTAGCAATTGCAAAATCAACTGTACTATTAGCAGCCATTTCAGCAATTTGCATTGGAGTACCTTGGTGCAAATGTAGAGACACTTGTGGATATTTTTGGATAAAACGTTGAATAATCGGCGGCAAAGCATAACGTGCTTGTGTATGCGTGGTTGCAATTGACAATTGTCCGCGCTTATCGTGACTATAATCTTGAGCAACACGTTTAATATTATCCACTTGTTGCATAATATGCGTAGCGATTTTAATGATTTCTTCCCCCGCAGTGGTCAGTCCAGTTAACTGTTTGCCACTACGAACGAAGATTTTAACGCCTAACTCATCCTCTAAAGTTTGGATTTGCTTGCTAATCCCTGGTTGAGAGGTAAAAATGCCCTCTGCGGTTTGAGAAATATTAAAATCACGCTTTGTTACTTCACAGATATAGCGTAACTGTTGTAATTTCATTTTATTCATCCTTAAAAGGTATGTTTGAAATACTTCTTTATTTAAAGATAACCATATTAAAGAGCATTTTTCAATCTATCTTTGTATTTCATTAAATCTGTATATTGTAAATAATATAACTCTTATGAATCTACGCCAAAAAACCTTTTTAAGTAGCTTAATTGCTTTTATTATCTTAGTGGTCATTTTACTGATTGCTTTTTATACAATTGTGTTAAATAGCTTTGAGAAACTTGAAGTAAATTTAATGGAAAATCATTTAACCCAAATGGAGCAAGCGATTGAAGATGAAAAAACGTATTTACATCGTATTGCTTTAGATTATTCAGGCTGGAGAGATACTGCCGATTTTGTCAAAAACCGCGATAAAAAGTATTTAGAAGTTAATTTTTTATCTAATCATTTAGAAAATTTGAATTTACAGCTTTATGCTTTTTTTGATAATAAACAACAACTTATTGAAGGAGCAACTTATTATTCTAAAACCCGTCAAAAAATATCTTTGGCTTCTATGAATACTAATCAACTACAATTATTTTTGCAAAGTAAAGGAGAAACAAAACTTCCTTATGCAGGCTTAATTAATATTGCAGATAGTGCTTATTTATTCGCTGCTTATCCAATCAAAGCGGAGAAGACAACAGAATCTTATGGTACATTATTATTGGGGAGACGTTTAGATAATGATACTTTGCGTGAAATTGGAAAAGTTACTCAATTAAAACTAGAATTACATTGGTTAAATTCTAGTATTCCTCTTAATGAAGATTTCAATATTGCTTACCATAGCATTTTAGAAAAGAATAGCATTAGTAATACTTTTATTCGTCCTTTAAACTCTAAAAATATTGCAGGTTATTTGCTATTACGCGATTTAGATGAACATCCATCAACCTTAATTCGCATTAATATGCCACGTTCTGTTTATGAACAAGGACAATTAAGCGTTTCCTATTTAATAATATTTGCATTGCTTACTACAATTGTTTTAACTGTGATTATTTTAATTGCGGTTGACCGTTTTGTTTTAACACCGATTGCTTTATTAAGCTATGAAGTCAGTCGAGTGGGCACGATGGACGATACCAATGAAAACCCTCAAAAAGTCACTGTTCCCAAACAACAAGATGAAATTAGTTATTTAGCTGATTGTATTAACACGATGCTTTCTGCGCTAAGAAACTCTAATTCTCAACTTACACAAGCTTTGGAAGAAAATCGCCAATTAATTGACCGCAATACAGCAGTACAAGAACAAGAACGCCGGCGTTTAGCCCGCGAATTTCATGATGAATTTGGACAATCTATTATTGCAATTCAAGCAGAAACACGAGCGATTACGGTGATTGCTAAACAAAATGATAATTATCAACATCGCTTTGATAAAATTGCAGAAAGTGCTGGTTCTATTATCAATATTACCAGTCAAATGTATGAAGCATTACATGTCATTATTTCACAATTACGCCCTCCTACTTTAGATGAATTAGGTTTACGCGACACATTGCAAGAAACTTTAAACAACTGGCAACAACGTTTTAACAATATTGATTGTCAATTTGAAGCCATTGGACAATGTGATAACCTCTCTCACCTTAATGATGAGATTAACATTACAATTTATCGAGTTTTACAAGAATGTTTAAATAATATTGCTAAACATTCTTTAGCAACTAAAGTAACTGTTTTTTTATGGTGTCAACCCAATACACATTTAACTCTGCAAGTCACAGACAATGGAAAAGGCATAGAAGCTACGCAAATTAAACGTGGTTTAGGTTTATTGGGAATGCGTGAACGGGCACGCGCACTGAATGGCGAATTGACCATTGAAAGTGAAGAACAACAAGGGGTGTGTATTACTTTGCGCGTCCCATTAAATCGACCTGACGCGCTTAAGAATGAATTAGATTTAACGCCACTTTTCAGCGAAAACAGCGAAAATTAGTGAAAATGGATTTCCTTAGGATTTTGAATAATGAACGTCATTAAAACGCTATTAGTAGATGACCACGAAGTTGTATTAACGGGTTATCGCCGTTTATTGGAAAATGCAGGGGACATAAAAGTCATTATGGAAGCGAAAAGCGGTGAGATGGCTTATTCTGCTTACATTGAACATCATCCCGATGTTGTCGTGATGGATATTTCTATGCCTGGTATTGGTGGTTTAGAAGCCGCCCGTAAAATTTTGCAACGTGACCCCAAAGCTAAAATTTTAATTTTTAGTATGCACGAAAGCGAGGTTTTTTTAAATCGAGCTTTAGAAGCGGGGGCTTTGGGGTATATTACCAAACGCAGTGCTGCAACTATTTTAGAAGAAGCGGTGCGACGGGTTGCACGGGGTGAATTATTCATTGCTCAAGAAATGATGCCGCATTTAATTAGAAAAAATGTGGAACGTAAACATAATGATGAAACGATTCCGCCTTTTTTTGATAAATTATCAGCCCGCGAATTTGAGATTTTTATGTTATTTGCAGCCGGAAAAACTTCGCAAGAAGTAGCAGATACTTTAAACCTCAGTATTAAGACGGTAAGTCATCATTTTATTAATTTAAAAACCAAATTAAACGTTGGAAATGTTGTAGAACTCGCGCGACTGGCGATTCGTCATCATTTAATTGAACCTTAAAATTAAAGCAAGATGCTGTTTAACGAACAGCATCTCTTTAACGAAATATTAATTACTCGTCTTCTTCATCAGAAACATTGCCTAAATCTGCGGGATTTTCAATTTCTAACCAAATTTTGCGTAAACCATCTTGTAATTTCTCAGCTTTAATTGTTTTTTCAGCTAAAGAAATTTGCCACAATTTTTGTTCACTTGAATATTCTAATTTAAAAGGGCTGCCTGTCTTTTTTAAATATTTCTTTAAATGCTTATCAAAAACCATACCCTATATCCTTGTCGTCGTTATTTCAGGAGATTTATACTTAAGCAATTAGCTGATAAGCTATTTATTGTTGAAAAAATGCGTAATTTGCATCATATCTTCCAATAAATTTGCTTGTCTTGCCATAATTTCTACACCAACATCGAAACCATTATTTCCGATTTTGCACCAAGCAATTTTAGCGATTAAATCAAAAGGTTTGTCTATTAATATTTTGATTTGTATAAACAAGCCTATTTCTAGCTTAATATTGGTGTGAAATGCGATACCACCCGCACTTATATTTTTGGATTCAGCATAAACAATAAGTTGTTCTTTAGGTTCGCCGTTGTCTCCAACAGCTCTACGAATTTCTAAAGGAATTGTGAGTGAAAAACGTGGGAAGCTGCGGTCATTAGACATAATTTATGCAAAATGCGTAAACTGAAGCGATAACTAAGTAACAAAAATGTTAACAAGACAGTATTGTAAAACCTAATTGTGAAATAAATGTGACGTAAAGAAGTATTTTATGAGTAGAAGATTAAACATTGTCATTTAACAGCAATCTAGCTGTCATTATATTGCAACGGATTTTAGTGATAATTATAAACGCTATACGTGGACTATTTCCTGCATCCTAGAGACGAGGTAAAACCTCGTCTTTTTTATCGAGCACTAGATTTATTATCTAATTCAGCACTTTATTAACCGCGTGCTTTTTTATTACGTTCTTGTTGTAATAACTCCATCAAAAACACATCTTCTGCCAGCATTAAAGAAGGCTGTCCTTCTTGACGATGTAGTGCATCGGCATTTCCAATAAATGTATCTTTATGATGACTGCTTTTAGTTTGATTTGCAGTATTAAGTAATATTCGATCTTCTGTCGTAAGTAAATTTGAAGAAAACATGATTAACTCCTTGTATAGTAACGTTTATTTTAGCAAACGTAGCATATTTTCATTCTAATGATTTAAAACTACGAAAGTCTTTTTTAGACCTTTTGTAAAAAGGTAATTTATTATACTTTATTGCAGTGCAAAAATCATGTCTGGAAATATAACAAAATTGATTTAGGAATTTCTTAATCTAGGATTATTTTTTATGTTAACGTGGATAGTAATCCCACTTATTGGTGGGTTAATTGGCTATATAACAAATTATATAGCGATAAAAATGCTTTTTTATCCTTATCAACCTTTCTTTATTTTTGGTTTTAATTGTCAGGGGGTTTTTCCTAAAAGACAACGTTTATTTGCAAAGAAAATGGGGCAATTAGTTGCAAATGAGTTATTGTCTATGGATGAATTAAGCAATAAATTGGCTGAAAAGCTTCAAGATGATGAGTTTATTCATCTTTTAGAAGAAAAAATTTATGAAACAATTAAAAATAAGTTGTTAACTACTTACCCCATGTTACAACTTTTTTTAAACGAAGAAATGCTTGCTTCAATTACCAATCTTTTCAGAGAAGATATTCAACAAATTCTTGAACATCTTTCAGTTAGATTAAAAGAAAATTTGTTAAAAGAAGTTGATATTGCAGTTTTAGTAGAAGAAAAAGTTGCTAACTTTTCCGTAGAACGCTTGGAAAGTATTATTTTCGGAGTGATGAAAGAAGAATTTCGTTTTATTGAAGTTAGTGGCGCAGTTTTAGGTGTCTTGATTGGTTTTGTGCAAGTGCTGATTATGCAGTGGTTATAACCGCATCGCATTTGTGAGTTGCTGTTGCGGTAGTTACTCTCCAAATTTCCTATCTGAGTTTATCCCCTCTTAATTTTAGCAGCTAAAACGCTTAAAAAGCCATTTTTAAGCGTTTTATTTTGCTGTTTAGTCCTATCCTACCAATTCATCATTTCAATTAAATTTAGCTTGGTTTTTGTGCGTTTTAATTATTTGCGTATTAGTTCAGGGTTCTAGTTGCAAGGTCAGTTATGTGCTTTATCCATAATTTTCCACTTAGGCAAATTTCTATTTAAACAAAAAATAAAGCAGTTACAGGCGATTTACCTTGTTACCAGCGGTAACCCTATTACTTTAGCTACGATAAGCGATTTTAAGCCCGTTTTTCGGCGTTTTAGCAATTATTTTACAAGCTGCTGTGCTTTTATTTGGAGTGAAAAGTGATTAGAAAAATCAGTAAAGTGATTTTTCTAGTCACAGTGACTTTGTAACATCTGGAAATTTAAGGTTAAACGATGAGCTTTGAGAATACGCAACATTGGGTAACCTGCATGTCCATAACGTTTCCAATAGCCTGTATTGTCACTAAAGCGATGAATTCGTTTAGTTTTCAAGTTGCGATTTTTACGACTTCGTATGGATGCGTTACGGAATGAGTATTTAAAGTTACTGTTTTTATTTAGATTATTATGTTTCATAAATAAGTTTTAGGTTGTGTTAAAACTAATTTTATCCCGTAAATGTCCACCTAACGAGATGGAGCGTTAGCGATAAAACACAAATTGTTGATTATGAATAGCATAAATCATTATGTTTGTTAATGACTTATAAAATGTTAAAACCCCGCCTTTTTTGTCAAAAAATCTTTTGTGCATTTTTGTGTGTGTCTGTGTGTCACAGCTTCCCCCGCCTTTGATTTTGTCACCCTCATTTTTCCCGCAACGCTATACGCAAAGACATATTTTGTCATGAACGCCCCGAACTAAATTTTTTTAGTTTTTATCTCGCGGTGAAAGAGCATCAATATTTTTTTAGAAAGTTTTGTAAGAAACCGCGCTTATTTGTTTGAGCAATTGCATTTTCTTTGTCAGGGGGACAAATACGGGACTCGAAATAGCGAAAACATAATAGCGCGCGCTCGCGCGCGTACGCAGGCGCGCTCGCGCATTTTTTTATATTTAAAAAAGTGAATTTAATAAGGAGTGGGGGTCTCAGGTGGCCATTTACGGGATAAAAAAATCGCCAAAAAGCTCGAAAAGTGGATTTTTACGGGATAGGTGGCCATTTACGGGATGAAGCGTTGTAACCCCATAATTTAAAATAATTTTTTGCCACTTTTTACAATTTTAGGTGGCCATTTACGGGATAAAAGAGCCAAATGTATTTGATTTTAAAGGGAAAATTTTTCGATTTTTTCAAAAATTGTCGACTTTGCTACAAAAAACGGCATTTTTTGGGCTTTAGGTGGACATTTACGGGATGAAAGAGCCAAATGTATTTGATTTTAAAGGGAATAAATAGGGTTTTTCGACCTATAGGTGGCCATTTACGGGATACCCACAAAAAAAACTCAACTATTTTTAGCGTTAAAAAGCGGCATTTAATTAAAAATTCTTAAAAAAATAGTGATTAAAAATAAATAGTTAACATAGTTATCCACAGGCTAAGTTGATTTTTCTGCAATTATAGGCGGTTTAATTAAAAATTCTTAAAAAAATGATGATTAAAAATAAATAGTTAACATAGTTATCCACAGGCTAAGTGTATTTTAAAAGAGGGGGTTTATGGGGGGTAAAAAAGCAGAAAAAATCGCCTAAAATCGGTTTAAAAAACCTGATATCAGTTTATTGTTACTTTTTTAAGGTTTTTTTAAAATTTTAATTAAAGTTTAAAATGGTTTTAAATATTTTACTTTCTAAAAATTCTGTGTATGCTTTTAGAGAAGTAAACTTAAATCAAAAAGGAGATAAGAATGTCAAGCTCAAAAAAAGAAAAAGATGGTAAAGAAGTTAAAAAACACATTGGAGCAATTCACATCAATGGTAGATTAACGCTATTACAACGCAAAATTGCGAATGTTTTACTATTAAACGCCTATGAAGATTTAGTGAATAAAGAAGAACATCAAATTTCTATTCGTATCTTGGCAGAGTTTGTGGGCTTTGATAGTAACGACCATCAATTAATTAAAAATGCGCTAGAGACTTTGGCAAAAACAATTATTAAATGGAACTTGTTAGATAAAGATGGCGTAGAAGAATGGGGAATTAGTTCTATGTTAGCACACGCCCATATTAGAGAGGGTGTATGTAGTTATTCTTACAGTATTGCATTAAGAGAAAAATTATATAATCCAGATTTATATGCAAGCATTAATTTAGATGTACAAAAACGCTTTGCCAGTGGTTATGCGTTAGCTATTTATGAAAATTGTTTACGTTATAGAACAATTGGGGTGACGGGTTGGATTTCACTTGAAATTTGGCGGGAATTATTAGGTTTAGAAGAAGACCAATACACACTCTTTAAAGATTTTAATAAGCGTGTATTAAAACCTGCTATTCAGGAAATTAATGAAAGCTCAGATATTTTATTAGATGCAGAATATAAACGTGAAAAACGTTATGTAACAGCACTTAAATTTAAAATTTATGAAAATTCAAATCAGCTTACAGTATTAGATAAAAAAATAGAAATTCATTACGGCGAAGAACTTGTTGATAATAAAGATATTATTGAGCATGGTGCATTACCATCTTCTTTAGAAGGTACGGCTATTATTAGTAAAACAACTATAAGCAAAGTAAAAACTGAAAGAAAAACTATTGCTCAATCGCGTATTCATAAAATAGCAGAAATGCCCTACTTATCGGCAGAGTACATGGAGATGATGTTAAGACTCTTTGATTTTAGATTAGGTTTAGCAAATATCCATGTTATTATGCAACATCATGATTTAGAATATTTGGAAGAGTGTTTACATAGAATTGAAGAGGAAAATGCACAAGAAGCATTTAATAATATCGGTGAAACAATTTTAAAATTACTCTTGCCAAATACTAAAAGCCTGTTAACCGACTCTACAACGAGTGTACACAAAATGCCTGTACACAAAAAAGTGCAACTTGCTTTACCTGATTTAACAGATGCTCAATTTGATAATCAACGTCAAGCTGTAAATTTATTAGCCGATTTAAAACAAGAGTTTGAGCAAATCTGGTTTGACAAAGCATGGAAAAAATTAAGTTCAGTTGAACAACACAATTTAAAAAGTGTATTTATTCAAGAAATAGAACGTGACCCCTCCAAAGGTTATAATATGATTCGGCGGTTTTATCAAATGGAGGGCTTTAAACATAAAGCAGTTTTAGCTTTATTTAAACGGTTTTTTAGAAAACGTTATACCACAGGTTTAACAGAACGTGCTTTTACAACTTTTGCCCAACAACGAGGAATTGACAGTCGTTCCTTAATTAAAACCTTAGAAATAATTGCAGAATAATCATCTTATTTTCTTTGCAATTTAGCTTTTTTAGCGGTTCATTATGCAAGATAATCAGCAACTCGAAATCCCCCGCATTCAACTTTCTACTTTATATCTACAATTACAACAATTGCTTAAAACAGCAAATAATACAGAACAATGGCGTGCTCAATTTTTGCAGCTCATTATTGCGCTTACCAATGCTACTGGAGCAGCATTTGTTATACAAAATCTTAAAGATAATAAAGAAACTTATCAATTAGAAACTAGAATTTTATTAAAACAAGCAATTGATTTTAATCAACAATTTGAAAGCAACTTAATTCAGGTTGCGCAAATGGCTATTCAACAACAGCGAGTAATATGGCAATCTGCTAATGAACAATCTTATCAATGGTTTATTGCTATTCCCTTGCAACGAGCGAATCGATGCGATGCGTTAACGGTGATGTTGATTAATCAAGGACAACCTTTAGAATGGTTTGTTACAATTCTTCAATTATTAGCAACTTATGCGCTTATTACAGATTTACCCAGCTCTGAACGTACCGTATTGCGTTGGATGCCTGCATTACTTTCTCAACCCCATTTAAATCAAGCACGGCAAGCAATTGTGCATACTTTGCAACAACAATTTGCTTGTCAGCGCGTATTTTTGGGGGGCTTGACGGGGCAACATTACCGTTTATTGGACGTATCTGGGCAAGCTTTGCCGCACAATAAAGCAGAATTAGTCCATGTTTTAGAAGGTCTAATGGATGAAGCAGGGCTAAAAGGGCAATATTTAAATAATCAGCAAGTAGAAACACAGCCTTTAGTCAGTCGTTTGTTGCATTTAACGCATAGTCAAACATTACTTGTAATTCCACTAATTTATCAAGCGGATAAACGCGCTGAGCATGTATTAGTGTTGTTATGGGAACAAGGCTCAGATGCACAAGCATTGACAATGTTGCAAGTAGCTTGCGCTCCTTTGGGGTCTGCATTGCATGTGTTTAAACGGCGAACTTTATGGCAGCAGTATTTTGCTTGGTTGTGGCAACCGCGCTGGAAAAAATGGGTAATTGCACTTTTCCCATTGATTTTAATTGCAATTTTATGTATCCCCGTGCCGCATCGTTTAGAAGGGCAAGCATTAATTAATCCTAGTGTGCGGCGGTTTATAACTGCGCCTTTTGAAGGTATGCTGAAGAAAACTTTTAAAGAAGCGGGCGATTTGGTCAAAGAAGGAGATGTTTTAGCGGTATTGGATGAGCGCGAAATTGAGTGGACATTAACGGGCTTGAATGCCGATCGTAATCGCGCGCGTAAGCAAAAAGATGCAAGTGCTGCGACTAAAGAGACCGCCGCTATGCAAATGGCGCAGCTGGAAATTGAACGGTTGGAAGTGCAAATTGCTTTATATGAATATCGGGCGGCAAACTTGGAGATTAAAAGCCCCATTTCGGGAATTGTTATCAGCGGCGATTTGAAACGAGCAGAAGGCAGTCCAGTGAGCAGTGGGCAAAGTTTATTTGAAGTCGCGCCTTTAGATAAAATGTTAATTGAGTTAGCCGTGCCTGCCAAACAGGCAGCGTATTTACAAGCACATTTACCGATGGAAATTCAACTAGATGCTTATCCAGAAAGACATTGGCAAGTAGTAACGGAACGTATTCAGCCGCGTGCGACTTTGCGAGAAGGGCAAAATGTTTTTATTTGTGAAGCAACTTTAAATAACGAAGAAAATAAATTACGCCCAGGAATGAAAGGGAACGGCGTGTTATTAAATGGGAAGAAAAGCTTAGGCTGGGTATTATTTTACCCATTGTGGGAAGATATTTTGCGCTGGTGGCGGTAAGAAAAACTATCAGAGTGCATTAGCACTCTGATTTAAACTAGACACTAAATTATTTAAATAAATAGTCTAGCCGTTGTTTAAAAACAACTTAAGCTTTTTTATTAAGCAGCTTCAGAAGCAATGCGTAAATCGTCTAAGCTTTTGCCTTGTGCTAATTGCTCACGAACCCAAGCAGGTTGTCTGCCTAAACCCGTCCATGTTTGAGCTTCGTCATTGGGATTGACATATTTAGGCACATAACGTTTTTTACCAACTTTGACGGTTGCGCGTTTTTTACGACCATCGTCATCGCCCCAAGAAACATCCGTGAGGACTAAATTATATTCTTTAGCAATGTTTTGGAACTGTTCAAACAGTTTAGATTTTTGTTCTTTGTGTTTTTGCTTAATTAAATCCGCGACGGCATTTTGGGCAGCAATCAAGTCTGTGAGTTCCATTTTCTCGAGGGTTTTTTCGATTTCTTTAGTCATTGTTATTATCCTTGCGGTTAAAATTAAACAGTGCTCAATTAAGAGGGATTAAGAAAACATTCACTATATTGGTTAATACGCGGCTTTCTGTTTTTATTTTATTGGGCATGTTTTAAAATAGCAAGGGTAGTCCTCTTATTTTCTTTAATTTTTTTGCTTGTACTTTTAAACTAATTAAATTTAGTTGTCAGCTTTTTCTGTAAACCTAGGCATTGAGGATAGTTTTTGAGTTGTTATGCAATTATTAAACAGGATTATTTGAAGAGCAAACCACGGTATTTAAGTTAAAAATGGGCAATTTTTGCTTGAAAAAAAGAATGGAAGTTTTTTAATTATTTTTTCATAGTCTTGAAAATAATAGATGAATGGATTGATTTATCGCTGTTATCTCTGTTTATAAGGATGATTTTTATGTCTGTTAACAAAATTCCCGTTACGGTTTTAACTGGTTTTTTAGGGAGTGGTAAAACCACTTTATTAAATCGAATCTTGTCAGAACAGCATGGTAAGCGGATTGCCGTGATTGAAAACGAGTTTGGTGAAATCGGCGTTGATAATGAATTAGTTATTAATGTTGAAGAAGAAGTGTTTGAAATGAATAACGGCTGTATTTGTTGTAACGTTCGTGGGGATTTAATTCGAATCTTAACAAATTTAATGCGCCGACGGGATAAATTCGACTATATCTTGATTGAAACCACTGGAATGGCAAATCCCGCGCCCGTGGCTCAGACTTTTTTTGTCGATGAGGAGATTCAAAGCCATTTGCAATTAGATGGGATTATTACGGTAGTTGATGCTAAACATGTCTATTTGCATTTAGAAGATGAAGATGCAACCGTCAAAGAACAGATTGGTTTTGCGGATGTGATTTTGCTGAATAAAATTGATTTAATTAGTCAAGCTGAATTAAATGAATTACAACAACAAATTCAAAGTTTGAATCCTTTGGCTAAGTTACATTTAACCCAAAATGCGGATGTGCCTATCAGTGCTTTATTAAATATTGGTAGTTTTGATTTGAATCGTATTTTGCTTGAACGTCCTCATTTTTTAAAACCAGAGTATCCTTTTGAATCAGCAATGCTCTATTCTTTAAATGCGGGGTATTATCAATTAAATGTGCAAGCCTTGGCGGAGTATAATAGTAGTAGTGTTGTTATTTTACCTGCGGCGAGCGCAGAAATTGCTGCAATTAATCAATTAGAAACGCGGGTTGCTCAATTATTTAAGCAAATTGCTTATTCAATCAATCCAGCGGGACGTTTGCAAGCTAAAGTTTGTTTATATCATCTACGGCAGTTGGAAAAAGAGCAGGTTAAACAGTTTAATTTAACGATTGAACAAAATGGTTATTATGCTTTCTTTTTTCAACATGCCCCTGCTGAATTTGAGGTGCAATTAATGCAGGAAGGTACTTTATTTGAGCCAGAATCGACACAGGTCTATACCGCTTCTCATTATCATGATGAGGCAGTTTCTTCGGTGGGAATTGAGGAAAGTCAGGCGTTGGATGGTGAAAAGTTAAATGCTTGGATAAATCAATTGTTGCAAGAGAAAGGACAAGATATTTTTAGAATGAAAGGGATTTTAAATATTAAAGGTGAATCGCGGCGGTTAGTTTTTCAAGGGGTGCACATGACTTTTGATTGTCAGTTAGATAAACCTTGGAGAACAAGTGTGCGGGGCAGCCAATTGGTATTTATTGGACGACAATTGAATCGGGCAGAGTTATTAGAGGGATTTAAGGCATGCCTCACATCTTAAAACAAAATAATGAGTTACGTTGGAATTGGCAAGCTGAAGTAGATGAGTTTGTAACGGGGTTAGCGTACGCGCCGCAGGGCGATAAGTTAGTCATTATCACGGCAGCGGGGAGTTTATATGTGTATGAAAGCCATTCGGGTGAATTATGTTATCAGTTGTTAGCGCATGAACAGGGTTGTTTAACCTTGAGTTGGGCGGCTTCTGGGCAATGGCTGGCGACGGGTGGACAAGATGGGAAGGCGGTGATTTGGGCGGCGGAGACGGGCGATAAAGTGGCAGAATTGGCAGCAGGAGCGGTGTGGGTGGAGCATTTAGCATGGTCACCTACGCAAGATTGGCTGTTAACCGCAGCGGGTAAATTTTTAAAGTTGTGGAATGCTAAAGGGGAATTGCAGCAGAGTTTTAACCCTACTGTGCGCACCGTCGCGGCTATCCAATGGCATCCTCAGCAAGTAGAGTTTGCCAGTATCAATTATAAACAATTGGAGTTATGGCAGCCTGCGGCAACGACAGCATTGCAAGCGTTGCCATGGATTGACCCGTTGCTAAAATTGGCGTGGAGTAGAAACGGACAATTTATTGCCTGTGGGTGTCAGGGGGGGAGTTTGCATGTGTGGTCAGTGGCAGATGGTGAAGAGTGGCAAATGGGCGGTTATCCGCAAAAGGTGACTTTATTAGATTGGAATCAAAGCACAGAGTATTTAGCCACAGGGGCGGCTGAGGATATTGTGCTTTGGGATTTTCAAAAGGGCAATCCAGCGGAAACTGAGCCAACAGTTTTGCGTTATCATGAGCGGCGTTTAACGGCATTAGCTTTTCATCCACAAGAGCGGGGGTTATTAGCTTCTGCGGATGAGGAAGGCGTGGTGATGGTATGGCATACGCCACGCGAAATGATTCTAAAAGTGAATTTACAAGATGAAGAAGCGCAGGCAGTCAGTCATTTGCAATGGTCGCCTAATGGCGAACAGTTAGCGACGGGACATCAAGCGGGGCGCGTGGTGGTTTGGCAGGTCTTTTGATTTTTGGGGTTTGTAAGAAAGCTTAAACAAGCTTTAGAATATAAACATTCGTTAAAATATGAGTTTTTTCTAAGCAAAATATTGAAACAAGGTATAATGCAATAAATCCATTTATCATTTTGCTATTTAAAAGGAATAAACTCCTTGTCACCTTTATTGATTTTCTAACATGTCAGTGAATATTGCTTTTTCATTAAAAATCTGGCTGTTTTGTTTTACTGTTGTTGCGTTTCCAGCGTATGCAACTGAGCAAAAACCGTTAGAAAATCAAATAGGTGTGCATCCTTCTATGCAAGTTACTTCTTTATTGACGCTTGCTAATCAGCAATTACCCAAACAACCTGAGCAAACAATTCAAATAGCTCAGAGTGTCTTAACTTTAGCGCGACAAAACGGTGATTTTCACTCTGAAAGTGAAGCTTTGAAATTAATTGCGCGTGCTAATATTCAATTAGGCAATCAACAAAAAGCAATTGATTCTTATCTAAGTCTATTGAAAATCATTGAGGATTTGGGGTCAGGGGAGGGTTCTGAAGAACTTGCCAAGTTATTGCAAGCGTTAGGCGAAAGCTATGCAAGTTTAGGCGATTATCGTAGAGCAACGAGTTATCATCAACGTGCTTTAGGAAATTGGCAGAAATTAAACAGAAAAGACAAAATGACGGATACCGCAATTGATTATTGTGTTTCATTGTGGAAATTAGCTTCTTATGAAAAAGCATTACAATCTTGTTTTGAGGCTTTAAAGCTGGCGCAAGAGCAGAATAATCCAGCACAAATTGCGAATGCTTTGCATAACATTGGTGTCATTAATGATTTTACTAAAAATTATTCTGAAGCCATTAAATATCATCGCGAGGCGTTAGCGATTCGCGAAATCTTAGGTGATAAACGCAGTATTGCAGATTCTTTAAATAATATCGGCATTATGTATTATTTTACTCAAGAGTATGATAATGCTTTGGAATATTACAATAAAGCCTTGCATTTACAACAAGAAATTAATGACCGTTGGGGAGAAGCAAAATCTCAAAATAATATTGGGATTGTTTATAAAGATAAAGAGGATTTTAATAATGCGCTGAGTAATTATTTAAAAGCCATTACTTATTGGGAAGAAGTTGATAATAAATATGAATTAGCCAATATTTATAACAATGTTGCTTATGCTTATACTCGATTACATCAATATCAAAATGCAAAAGAGTATTTAGATAAGGCTATAAAAATTGCACAAGCTTCTGATTTTAAAGAAGTTTTAAAAGAAACTTATGATTTCTTAGCAAAATGGTATGAAGCTCAAGCAGATTATCAAAATGCTTTAATTTTTTCTCGCAAATCTTTTGATATTAATAATAATTTATTAAGTGAAGAAAGCACTAAAAATCGTGAAGAATTACAAACTAAATATCAATCTGAACAAAAAGAACGTGAAATTGAGCTTTTAAAGAAAGATAATAATATTCAGCAATTAGAATTAGATAGACAAAAATTAGTAGCAAACTTAATTTTAGTCGGTTTAAGTTTATTATTATGTTTAATGGCATTTTTAGGCTATTTATATCATTTAAAGAAAAAAGCCCATAAAGAATTATCGGATTTATACCAATTATTGGCAATTGAAAAAGATAAAACAGACCAGCTATTACTCAATATTTTGCCTAGCAAAGTTGCTAATGATTTAAAAGAAAAAGGTAAAACTCAGCCTGAATTATTTGAAAGTGTAACGGTATTTTTTTCCGATATCGTCAATTTTACTCGAACCTCAGCCCAATTAAATCCTAAAGATTTGATTGAAGAATTAAATGAAATGTTTACGGCTTTTGATAGCATTATTGAACGTAATCATTGTGAACGGATAAAAACGATTGGCGATGCGTATTTATGTGTCTGTGGAATGCCGGAAATGAACGCAGACCATGCGTTAAATATTGTGAAATCCGCGATTGAAATTATGCAGTATGTAGAAAGACGCAATCGCAACGCTACCGTTGAATGGAAAATTCGTGTCGGAATTCATTCTGGCAGTGCGGTGGGCGGTGTGGTGGGCGTGAAGAAATATATTTATGATGTATTTGGTGATACGATTAATACAGCTTCTAGGATGGAATCTAATTCACAAGCCATGCAAATTAACCTTTCTGCTTCAACCTATGAGTTAGTGAAAGCGTTTTATCCTACTATAGATCGGGGGGTACTGGATGTGAAGGGTAAGGGATTGATGCAAATGTATTTTATTGATAGAGAAGCACTAAAAAACCGTTTAGAAAAGCCGCTAAATTGTAAAGAAATTTAGTGGGGAGCAACTTTTATGACAATGGAACAACGACAATTTTTGCGTTATCCAGTTGATACGCCCTTACAAGTAAAACGTTTAGCTAATTCTAGCAGCGTTGAGTTAGATATTGTGCACGCAACTAATGTAGGTTATGGAGGCTTAGCCTTTATTTCTGAACATGCTTGGACAGCAAACGAAGTCGTTCAAATCAGCATTTTAACTGAACCACCGTTTGAATTTATTGGTAAAGTGATGTGGTGTCGTAAAAACTACGTTGCTTATGAAGTTGGCATAGAATTTATGGCAAAAAAAGCGAATTTATTTGAAGAATTGTTGCGCATTGAGCAATTTTGCCGCTCAGTTGCATAATAAAAACCTTTCATTATTAATCAATAATTTATAAATTTTGATAGTAAAGGAAGGTTTTTTTATTGCTTATTGGTAATAATGTTATAATATTGCAAAATGGAATTAATTGCATAATAATACTGATAAAATTTTTTAACAAGGAAGTGAATAGCATGGCAGTTTTTCCGCGTGGTTCGTTACTATATTGGAGTGGACGACAACGCTTTGTATTAGCGTTGTTCTTAGTTGCTATTTTATGGTTTGCGGTGATATGGGCACTGATATAGCAATGATTCATTTAGAGAATATAACGATTAGCTATGCGCGGCATCCTGCTGTTCATCATGTTTCAGGCGATTTTGCACAAGGCAGTTTAACGGGCATTGTCGGTCCAAATGGCGCAGGTAAAAGTAGTTTATTACAAGCCATTATGGGGTTGTTACCGATTAACGAAGGACAAATTACACGGCAAGTTGTGCCGGCGCAAATTGCCTATTTGCCGCAATTGGCAGAAATTGACCGTAGTTTTCCCATGAATGTTTTAGATACAGTGTGTCTAGGACATTGGCAACAATTGGGTGTGTATAACGCTTTAGAGCCGCGACAACGTGAACAAGCGCGGGCGGCATTAGCAGAAGTTGGGCTGGCAGGTTTTGAACGACGTTCAATTCAAAGTTTATCTGTTGGGCAATTTCAACGGGTATTATTTGCCCGCCTGATTTTGCAACAAGGGCAAGTTATTTTATTAGATGAACCCTTTGCTGCATTGGATGCGCGGACGACAGAAGACTTATTAAAAGTGTTACAACGCTGGCATCAAGACGGGCGCACGGTCATTGCCGTGCTGCATGATTTGGAGCAAGTGCGCGAATATTTTCCCCAGACACTTTTATTAGCGCGTGAACTGATTGCTTGGGGCGCGACGGCAGAAGTGTTAACACCTGCCAATTTAAAACGGGCAAAAACAATGGCGGAATATTGGGATGAATCCGCCCGCGAATGTGTACGCAAAAGTGCATAGTACCGCGATTTTTCAGTGAGAAAACTATGGATTGGGTTAGTGGATTATGGCAGCCATTTAGTGAATTTAGTTTTATGCGACGGGCTTTAGTCGCCTGTATGGCAATCAGTTTAGGAAGTGCGCCGCTGGGTGTATTGCTAGTGTTGCGGCGGATGAGCTTAATGGGCGACGCAATGTCACATGCTGTCTTACCGGGGGCGGCGTTAGGTTTTTTAGTGATGGGATTTTCTGTGCCCGCAATGAGTATTGGCGGTTTTGTGGCGGGTTTAATGGTTGCACTGTTAGCGGGGTTAACTTCGCAATATACCTCACAACGTGAAGATGCCAGTTTTGCCGCTTTTTATTTAATTTCTTTGGCGTTAGGCGTGTTGTTAATTTCCATTCAAGGCAGTGCAATGGATTTAATGCACATTTTATTCGGCACGATTTTAGCGGTAGATGACGCATCATTATTAATGCTCGCCAGTATTACAACTTTTACGTTATTAAGTTTAGCTTTGATTTATCGCCCGCTCATTTTGGAATGTTTTGATCCCAAATTTTTACGCGCGGTCGGTGAACGCGGTGGTTTATATCACGTCATTTTTTTATTTTTAGTGGTAATTAATTTAGTGGCGGGATTTCAGGCGTTAGGCACATTGATGGCGGTCGGTTTGATGATGTTACCCGCAGCAACTGCACGGTTTTGGACAAATGAAATTGACCATTTATTATGGATTGCCAGCGGTTTAGCGGTTTTGGCGGGGTATGTAGGTTTATTGATTTCTTATCACGCTGATGTTCCTTCAGGCCCTGCGATTATTTTAACGGCGGGCGTAGCGTATTTAATTTCCTTATTTGTGGGAACTGAAGGCGGTGTGATGGTGCGCTGGTGGAAACAGCGACGACATTTAGAAGGCTAAATTTTTAAAACGGGTTTTTTATTCGAGGCATGTAAATGGAAGAGTACATGCCTTTTTTATTGCTTATTGTTTGGGAGTTAATCATGCGTCATTTTATTTTTGGGGTATTGAGTTGTCTGTTGATAAATTCAGCGTGGGCAGAACCGCTGCAAATTGTCACGACTTTTAGTTTATTGCAGGATATTACACAGCGCATTACTCAAGATAAAGCGAAAGTGTATACCTTGGTGGGCGCAAATGAAGATGCACATGTGTATGAACCCAAGCCAGTTGATATTAAATTACTCAAGCAATCGCAAGTTGTTATTGTAAACGGTTTGGGATTTGAGGGTTGGATGGAGCGTTTAGTGCAATCTGCGCAATATAAAGGTGTATTAGTGACTGCGTCGGAGGGAATTAAAACTTTAAGTAGCGAAGATGCTGATGAACATGAGCATCAAGAACATCATGCACATGGAAAATTTGACCCACACGCTTGGCAGAATGTGGCTAATGTACAGCAATATGTGCGTAATATTAAAAACGCGTTGGTGAAAATTGACAGTGTGAATGCGGCGGAATATGAACGGAATGCGGAAGCATATATTCAAGAGTTGCAAAATTTGGATCAATGGATTCAGCAACAAATTGCAGCCGTGCCGGTTGAGAAACGCAAAGTGGTTTCTTCGCATGATGCGTTTAGATATTTTGAACAAGCCTATGGTGTGCAATTTTTAGCGGCGCAAGGGGTGAATACTGAATCACAATCTTCTGCAAAAAACATTGCAAAGTTAATTCAACAAATGCGGCAGGAAAAAATTAAAACAGTATTTGTGGAAAATATTAGTGATCCGCGTTTAGTGTCACGCATTGCAAAAGAAGCGAATGGAGTTTTAGGTGAGCCTTTATTTTCAGATGCTTTATCAAAGAAAGGTGAAGGGGCAGAAACTTATATTGAGCTGATGAAAAGCAATGTGTTGCATTTGAAGAAAGGAATGTTGATAGATTAATAAGCCCAAAAGTGATCCCATTGGGAGCATTTTTTTTTGGGAAAGTTTGAGCAAGCAAAAATTAAGATTTTAAAAATACGCCCAAAAGTGATCCCATTGGGAGCACTTTTTTGGGGAAAGTTTGAGCAGACAAAATTTGGGATTTTAAAAACGCGCCCAAAAGTGATCCCATTGGGAGCACTTTTTTGGGAAAGTTTGAGTAAGCAAAAATTAGGATTTTAAAAACACGCCCAAAAGTGATCCCATTGGGAGCACTTTTTTGGGGAAAGTTTGAGCAGACAAAATTTG
>JACCEE010140447.1_pt1 | contig 91205 bp, 129 predicted proteins | sample 7449931 | NCBI WGS metagenome assembly JACCEE01 (sample SAMN15323457, study PRJNA562643) | freshwater metagenome | isolation source: river surface water | place: USA:Blue River Watershed | collected 2017-08-19
AGTTGGCTTGGATTATCTTCCCAAAGCCACCGAAGATGTTTCCAAAGATAGTGCCAAAACGCGCTGCTAGATTGCCAGCTTGGTTAAAGAATCTTTCTAATTCTCCACTTGCTTGCTTAGAATCTAGGAAGTTTCTAAATGCATTTGACTTCTTCTCTAGGAACCCGATGAATCTCTTAGTTAGCGGATCTGCTGCTTCTAAGATTGATAGGAAGCTACTAAAAACATTTCCAAGTATCTTGCCAAGAGCTGGTAAATTCTCTGCAATATCATCTAGGACTTGTTTGAAATCTACAAGATTATCACCAGATAGGAATATGTCTGTGAAGTTCTCTACGGCCTTGCCTGCAGCCTTACCTAGCTTTTTAAACTTCTCTTCCAATATTTCTGGAAGTTTTGCAGCAATAAGCTTATCCATTTGCGTACGTAGGATTGGTAAAAATCCACTAGCTGCAGCTTCTCGAAGGTCATCCAAAATTGGTTTTAGACCAGCAAGATATTTCGCGAATGCCTTCTGAGACGGGGTTAGACCAGCGTAAGGGTCTGTACCGCCACCTTCTTTACCAGCATTCTTCTCAGCATCCTTAGCCTTACGAAGAGCTAACTCTGCTTTCTTAACATTTAGATCGGCTTCTCTCCGAGCTCTGCTATTGGCGGGAAGGTCTGCAACTCGGTTTCTAGCTTCTATTGCTTTTTCTAGTGCTATAGAAGCCTCGTCTATATTAAGCGCTGCTTCTTCAGCATCAAAGGCAAGTTCTCTTAATGACTTACCTAGCCCACCGTTTGCTTTAGTTGCAGCAGACGCGGCTTGTCCTACACCCTTTAGAGCAAATCCGGCAATACTCATACCGACTTTAGCGGTAATTCCAGCTGCTCCAACAGCAACTAATGCAGAGGCGGCTCCACCAGCCACTCCAATAAGAGCACCTAAGCCACCAACCAAAGCACCAATGCTACCAACGATTGCACCAAAACCAGCCTGAACAAAATAGCCTTTTCTCGCCAGTGAAGTGAATGCATTTGCAAGATCAACGCTTTGACCTAGGGTTTCCTTGAATTGAGTAGAAAAACTCTTCGGCAGGCTTATTCTAGTTAAGCCTCTACCGATACCGTCGGCTAGGTTATTTCCAATGTCCCTACCAGCCCGATTAGCAGAAGCAGCTGACCCGCTGAAACCCTTTCGGATATCAGCGTCAACTTTGTCTGTCAGAGCGCGTACAACAACATACGCGTGACCTACAACAGCCATGTCAGCACCTTCTAACTAAACACTAATCACTAACCAAGAGGGGCATCTAGTGTGCTACCAAATGGATTAGAACTTTCGGGATTGAACTCGGTTGGTGGAACATAGGGCTTTACTCCACCTTCTATCTCAGACATGTCCGAGCTAGCACGGTCCTTTATTGCGTACATATACTTCTTCTCGTATAGGGACTCGTAGATTCTCTCCCTGAACCCACTGTGCATTAGTGCGGACTCATACGATCCATATCGCATGTCTTCGTCAAAGAAATAGTGAATGACATCAACCATATCGGCTGAATCCATTTCTAGTAGATCTACTTTATTCACTATTGCTTTTCCGTTTACTTGTGGCCAGAGGTCTATAGCCCACTCAACTAGGCCTCTGGCTGCTCTTCCGGGCGATCTGAGTACTGCTCAATTAGCCAGCCAACAATCTCAGAGAGGGTTTCGACGTGAACAAACTTTTCCTTGTCGTGTACAAGCTTGTCAAAACGCTTAAAGCTTTCGTCAGTCAGGATGTTCTCAAAGAACTCTGACATAACACGGGCTGATTCAGAAGGGTCTTCGCTAGTGGACTTTGCAACAATGTCAAGAAGAACTTTTCCCTGAATGTTAGTAACACAGTTAAACTCTTCTTCGTAGAGCTTGAACGATACAGGCTCGCGCTCGGCCTGCTGCTTTCCTGAACCAAAATCTTTGAATCTAGGCATCTTTTATCTTTCTTTAGGTAGTTTAGAAACGAGGCTCATATTTATATATAAGCCCCTATATATTTTACTACCTAATGTGACGTCTAAGTTGATCACTTAGATATCTATTAGGCCTTGTTCCCGGGTGTTTAACCATCGCGGTTCTTATGATCCTAGATCCACTAGAAAATTGAAGAACTTTATTAGGCGGATTCGGGGTGATTATGTGGGGGTTGGTTCCTTCGTGGTGTGCCAAGGCATAGTGAAGATTTGAACCGATTTTTACAGTCTGGCCATTTCCATGTCCAAAGTGCTCCATTTGGATACTCTTTTTAAGGGCACCAGTTTTAAAACCCGCTTGAGCCTTAGCATCCCTTTTAATGTCCAAGCCTATGCGGTGCATGTGCCTACCCACCATGCCCATAGGGTTATTGAGCTCAAAGTTCAATATTGGTTTGTAGATTACTACTTTGCTAAAAGAATACTTGAGGTCTATTTTGGCTATGTAAGTACTTTTACTTCGCTTACTGCCTTTTACCTTTAGACCTTTACCAGCCCAGTAAAAAATCGGGCTGTCGTGTACTAAACCCCAAGCTGGCATTTTACGGGACCGCCATAGTTATGGTCATTGTGGTTGTTTGAAAACCACCCTCTGGAGAACCTACGTCCAAGGTGGCAATGACTCCAACACCGTAGCCAGTTTCATCCCACATATCTAATAGGTTTAGAGATTGCATCAGAACCCATGAGTCAATGGCTAAGGTTTCCGATGCATGTTGAATTTTGTCTGGGGCAGGCGGTCTACCATTTTGACCAACAATTGGAGTAGCCCTAGAAATCATAATGTTTAGAGTTGCGCTCCTAGGAACATGGCACCTTTGCGGATCACCAACCTGAGCACCAGGTGCGCCTAGATACATCTGGGCGAAGGAAACAACCAGCTGCTCACAGTCAATCGCTGGTTGCCCCATCGTCCAATACTTCCTTTGAGGAAGCTCTACGTTGTAGGACTGAAAAATAGACTGGACGCGCTCAAGTACACCTTCCATCATGTCGCGGAGGTTTGTTGCATCCTCGGCCACACCAGTAAAGTCAATAGCGGTCGTCGTCATTTTTACTCCTCTACAACGTCAACAGAAGATTCTGCCTCAGCTACAACCTCTACTACTGGAGCCTCCACTACTGGTGCTTCTACCTTAGGAGCTGGCTTAGGAGCCACCTTCTTAGCAGGAGCAGCCTTAGGTGCAGGCTTAGCAGTACCAAGCATGTCCTGAGCACGGAAATTAGTCTGAATTGACATATTTACCTCTCTTAGCTATACATCTTGATCTGGAGGTTTCCAGAAGCAAGCTCTACTAGGTTCTCTACACCATTAATGGTCTTTGTGGCATAGAGAGTCCAATAACCAGGGTCAATCATTCCGAGCGCAGTGTTTGCTTTAGCGTAAGGAACGGTGAAACTTAAAACAGTGTTGTTAGATGACAATGTGATGTCAGAGCTATCTAGGTTAGTGGAACGAATGCCACTGTAACTATTGATCTGAACTAGAGGTTCCCAATCTTCTTCAAAGTTGCTTAGATCAACGTCGAGACCGGTAGATGTCCAGCTTGCAGAAGCGCCCTTAATTAGTGAGAGATCAAAGTCAGCGTCAGCAGTAAGTACAAGTGCCTTAGGCGAGTAGCGTCGAGCACGAGGCTGGTCCGGACTAAACACCTTTGACTTGCGACGAGCATTGTCAGGGTTAGTAGTCTTCAGGAAAAGGTCAATGACGTAGAGTCCTGTACGAAGTTCTTCAATGAACTCTTGGTTGTCAAGAATGGTGTAAGAGACGCCTTGACGTGAAACAGAGGTTACACGCTGAGGAAGCTGGCAAGTCTCGTCGTCAGACCAAAGCTTGATGAACTCAATTGCAAGAGTTCTAGCTGCCATCTTACCAACGGCAGGGATTGAAGTTCCATAAGAATAAGTAACCTCGGTATTACATGGAGTCCAAGGAGTTCCAGCTTTGACGTGAATCGTAGAGTGGTCTACAAGGTAGTAGTTAGATGAGTCAATTATGTCACCAAGTCGGTTACGAATGGCGTGAATCTTAGTTACTGGACGCCCGCGTAGACGGATACGCGAGTCTGGTGACATGCCGTCAGAGGTCAGCTCTGAGTATTCGTCATAGTCGCCAGAAGGGATGTTATAGACATCTCCACCAAATAGAACTGGAGAGTTGGTCTTAGTTGAAGGGCCGAGTCGGTTGTTGCGTAGAGTACAGGTGTAACGCTCAGTTACAGTGGTCTCACCAGTGTACTTACGGCCTGACATTGCCCAGAGAAGGTATGACGCAGTGCGAACAGCTTCTTCGGTGAACTCTGTATATGAGTAGTCACCAAGCTCCTCCGGCTGGATCCAAAAGTTATTTGTCATATATAAACCTCTCTTATAAGTTTAACGGGTGGCGCACTAGTTTATTAGACCAGTCCGCCACCCGTTTTACTTAGTGGTTACTACTCTGACTCGTTCGAAACGATAATGTTGTCGATGTCGTTGTCAGCGTTGTAGTTGATGTTTCCAGGTACGTTGTAGCTGGTGTCATCAGCGGTAGCGCCCAGCTGTGCGGTAGTTACAGCGGTAGGTGCTGGGTGAGTTTCGCTAGCTGAGTTAGTTACAGTTACACGAGCACCGGCAGATACGTCGAAGCTGGTGATGGCATCAGTTACGCCAGCGCTTACATAGCTAACAGTGTAGGTTCCGCCAGTACCAGTTGCACCCACAGAAGCAGATACAGTGTAGGTGCCGTTAAACGCTGCGCCAACATTCTGTACATAAATCTGGTCATTAGCCGAGATACCGTGAGCCGCGCTGAAGGTAAGGGTTGCAGTACCAGTCGAGCTAGCGTAAGTAGCTGCAGCGCTTTCGATGTTGATTGCAGTAGGTGACTTAGCGTTTGGTGCGGTAAATACAACTGGGCCAGTTCCGTCAGTCCAAGTGTAGAAGCCGTTTAGACCAGTTGGAGCCCAGTCAGTACGTGCATAAGCGTATGGACGCTCTGCAGCAACCGGGAACTCCCAGCGGCCATCAATACCAGACTGGAATGCCGAGTTACCAAGACCGTAGCCCTCGAAGGTGTTAGCCAGTAGACCGTTTTCAATAACACGGTCACCAGACTGGCGCATCTTCACGAATGGGAATACCCAGTGGAAGTAAGGAAGAACGCCTGCACGCTTTCCATCCTTCACGGCGTGTGACCAAGCTTCAATGGCAACACCGTTACCAGCAGGGTCATCGCCTACACCAGGAGCTGCCCAACCGACAGACTTTAGGTTAGGGTCTTCAGAAGATCCAATGTTCTTGCGAAGCAGTAGACCACCAGACAATAGAGCCGATAGCTCTGGGTCTGGCTCGCAGATAGCGAGCTCCATGGTGATACGCTTTAGTGTGTCTGGTGCCTTGTAGGTTACACATACAACACCGTTTGCACCCTTTTCAGTGATCTCGTCGCCCTCTTCATATTCTGGGGTGAACGAGATACGCATGAATGCAGAGGTGGTATAGCTGTCGCCTGGACCAGTCATCAAGTTTCCAGCAGAATCCAGACGGGTGACGCGAATAGACACACCCTGGATGCTAGCTGCATATTCTTGAGTAGCCATTTAGCTATTCTCCTTAGGTTTAGGCTGTTAGATCGACTCGAACAGCGAGGTGGATTGATGTATCAAAGTAAGCCGCGGCTGGGCGGATTGCTTTGAGACGCATGTCATTCGCATTACCCGACACGTCGTAAGCTTGGCTTAGATTGTCGTTCACGACATCAACATCGCCAACATAGGTTTTGACGGTGCCGGTGGCGTAAATCCATTTGTTGGTGGCTGATGCAGTAGCACCAGTTGCACCGTCTGGTCCAGTACCCGAGTAACCTGAACCAACAATAACCGGGGTTCCACCGAGGGTCTGAAGGTGTTCCTTGCCAGCCTCGTGGAAAAGCATATTTGAGTTGCTAGCAAGAAGAGCTGCAACATCGCGAGTCATATGGATAATGCCTTGCTCACCGCCATCCGAAGCCAGACCAATTTCATGCTCTAGAAGAGCAAGTGCACGGCGTGGCGATAGAGCAGTACCGCCGTTAATAATAGTTGCAGAAGCAGAGGAGAGGGCTACGTTTGAGTGAGACTCTCCCTTACGAACCGCGCCGTCCCAAAGCTCGACTTCCATGGCATGCTGAGTCACGCCCTCGAGCTGGCGCTTTAGGCGCTCGATACGGTCAAGACCACTAAAACCTAGGGTAGAGCGAAGCTCTTCAGCCTCGATGAACCAAGGCTTAATTTCTGTGTAATAAGTTGGAGTTCCGGCAGCTACTACTTCGCCATCCGTAGAGTCGGTGTCGTCCCAGTTAGTCGCTGAATAAAGAGTTGTTTCCCATTCCTGAGAAAATCCACGGACCCACTGGTCTTCGTTAGGACCATTTTCTGGCTTGACTACGGCGAGTAGGCCAAAAGCCGATGGCACAATCTTCGGTGCTGATACAACACCAGTCTTTGTGAAAGCCATTTAAAATCCTCTAAATAAAGTCTATATTTTTACTCGTATTGGGAGGGCCCCGAAGGACCCTCCCTCAACGATAACTGCGTTAGCGAACTACTAGAGCTCGATGGTGGCTGCAGCGGTGCCACCAGTGGTGTCGCGCAGAGCTGCAGCAACACCGTTGATTGAGATGGTCGAGGTGATCTTAAGAGCCTCGATGCCGACCTTAGCAACATTCTCAAAGGTCTCAGTGAACATCTTGTAGTCGTTGGTGCCGACTAGAGAAGAGTCACGGATGATACCTAGGTCTAGGGTACCGCCGTCAAGGAACAAGAAGGTTCCCTCAGCGAATAGGTACCAAACGAAGCTGTCTGGGAACTCAAGGAGCGAAGTCGCGCCCTGTGAGCCGAAGACAGTTGCGTCTAGCGAAGCTACTAGGTCAACGTTAACGGTTGCTAGGTAGCCATCGATCTCAGACTTAGAAACGGCAAGAGTACCGTCACCAGGCATCGATAGAGTTAGGTCAGCTGCCATTGCCTCGTAGATCCATGAAGGAACAATTGCCTTCAAACGGGTCTGTGGGTCAATGCGGTGACGTGAGCGGTAAGCAACAGCTGCACGACGGATCTGAACTAGGAAGTCACGACCAAAACCGATTAGGTTAGTGGTAGTAACAGCAGTAGATGCGTCACCGATCTTGCTTAGCAAGTTCTGCTCAGCCTCGCGAGCGTGCTGTACAAGAGCTAGCTCGTTGTGGCGAGCAATCAACTCTGGGTAAGCACGAGTCATGAGGTTACCAAACTGTAGCTGCAAAGTAACAGCGTCAGTAGAAACAGTGTTCTCTGAAGCAGCAACTACGGTGTAGCTAGTCTTGGTAGCAGACTGTGGGTCAGCATCAGTTGCAGCAGTCCATACACCAACAGCGTCAGCGTAGGTACCAGCAGCGAATGATGGTGGGGTTACAAAGCGGATACCGCCACGGTCAGCCTGGAAGCGAGGCAATGCATCGCGAACTGGGCGAACGGTGGTTGAACCGATTGAGTAAATGTCGTACTTAACCTCAAATGGCGCTGCGTGGCCACCAGAAGCAACAAGAGCTTCCTGACCTACAACGTTGTTGATCTTAAGTGCGTTTGACTCTGCATCGGTAGTCAAGGTACGCTCTTCTGGGTACTGAGTGGTGATAGATGCAACGATGTGCTGCTCTCCATCGCCGCCGTTTACACGACGTAGCGAGTGGATACGCTTTTCCATAGCCTGAGCTACTTCCTGCATGTCGTTAATGGTGCTGCCTGCGGTGTAGCCAGGGATGTCTGCGCCAGCGGTGATTGCCACTGGAGCTGCCTCTGATACCTGAACTACAGGCTGACGGTCAGCTGGAGCCTCGAAAGGCTGTTCTGCTGCGGCGCTCACTAGTGCCTGCTCTTTCTGCTCTTCTACGAGAGCGGTTGATGTTTCTAAAGTGGTTTCTTCGGCTGATGCTTCTGATCCCTCTACTGCTTCTGCAACTACTTCAGCCGAAGCTTCAATAGTCTCTACCTCTACCTCGGTAGCAGGAGCTTCATCAGCAACTACTTCCTCAGCAGAACCGTCTGCAGTAATGGTCTCGTCCACAGTCTCAACCGATTCGGTCGATAGTTCAGAACCTGATTCCTGGTCAATTGATGCTTCAGCTACAGTCTCAGTAGAAGTCTCGGTCTCGGCTGATGCCTTCATGGCCTCATCCTCGTCTTCCTCTTCCTTCTCAGCTGGCTCTACTTCTTCAGCAGGGCTAGCCTCTTCAACTGGTGCCTCTTCTACAGGAGCCTCTTCAACAGGGGCTTCCTCTACGATTGGCTCGTCTTCCATAGCCATTTCCTCTCCTTCTTCGGCTGCGCCCTTAACACGGGCGGTAGCCTCAGCCGCACGAGCAGCTAACTCTTCAGCGAGGGCCTCGCGACGAGAAAGCTCACCACGTACGATGTCAAGAGAGTCTGCAAGAGACGTCATCGCATCAACTGACTCAGAAGTTGGTTCATCAGCATCGATCGACTCAAACTCGCCGACAATCTGAGTCTGAAGCTCAGCGAGTTGTTCATCGCTAAGATCAGCCAGAGTGTCTAGCTGTGTTTTAATCTGGTCGTACACTGTACCTCCTAGGCCAGTATTGGTTTATGAATGGGAAGATCCCATTCATGGTGAACAGTCAAGGCTGAGGGACTCAGCACACGTTGTGCGAGGCGCTCCACCTATCACTAATTGTACCTTATTTTTTAGGTAAGGAGTCGAAGCAGGGTGTTCATCTCGGACTGAATTTCAGCCTGAGAATATACATCTGCTCCAGACATGAAGGACTTCAGATTTGCAGTTGCAATGTCTGCGTCCTCTTTACCGATCTTTGCTTCGACTCGAGAAATCATCCCATCGATGAGTGTCTTTAGTCCGGCAGGTAGATCGCTAAATCTAACTTTCTGAGCTTCCTTGCCGAATGGCAGTGGAAGGTTGGCAATGGTTTTGCCTAGTTCGGCCGCTGTTGTGCGTACGTTTTCTAGAGACTCTGGGTTTAGGGCCTTAGTATCTAGACGATCAATCATTCCCAGTAACTCGCTACTAGCCTTAGCTGAATTCACGTAGTCGCCAGCAAACTCTAGGTTTTCAGCGGTCTCTACCTTCTCCAAAGCTTTCTGAAGCCCCGCTACGCCGAGGTTCTGCTTTAGTCTAGCAAGAACCTTGCGATACTTTCCTTTAGCGTCTCGGGGTTGAGTTTTTGGGGTGTACTTGCTACGACCTTCTTTGTCGTACACATCCTTGGCTGTGGTCTTGCCAGCTTTGATGTCTTCGGCAATTTTGATCTCTTCTTCAGTCTGCTTGTCAGCTTCTTCTTTAGCTTCCTTAAGCTTCTTCAAATCAGACTCAGAAATTTCTTTTGCATCAATCTCGGCAAACTCGGCTAGACGAGAGCGCATTGAAGCAACTATGCTCGCGGCCTCAGACGACCCGGCTGATTTCCATTCATCTGGAATTAGGTTAGCCTTACCAAGAGCCTTGGCTCGCTTAACAATGTGCTTACGAACGGTGACTCGCTTTTCACGCTTTGCACGTCCATATGCCTGAATCGCGTTACGGAGGTCCTGCTCGTTTCGGATCGGGTATGATCCATCTGGAAGAGCAAAGCCCTTGTCAGCAAGTTCAGATCTCTCTTCCTCGGAGAACTTAGCAAGTTCTGCAACAGCGGCAGCAACAAGAGCACGGGTCTTTAGTTCTTCCGCCTTAGCAGCGGTAGCAACTAGAGCCTGCTTCTTTACGGCTTTCTTTGCAGACTTGACGCGAGAGCGTAGGTCTGGGGCACTAGCTGAAAGCTCGGCTAGATTATATGCACGCTCAGATAGGGTTGCCACGTGCTGGCTCTTCATAATTGCCATCATGCTTGCGCCAGCTGCAACTAGAGCCATAACCTTACCTGAAGCAACCATTGCGCGAGCAACTGGGAAGCCTGGAACGTTTACCTGACAAACTGCAACGAGCTCAAGAGAGCCATTGATTGGACGCCAGTCACCTGAAGGAGCAGATGCACGTAGAGCGCGAATCTGCATTTCGGTCGCGTCTGGACGTACAGATCCAGCACACCAGATGCCATATTCATCTTCGCCCATGTGAACATCGGCAATTGCTGATGCAGTGTCGTCGTAGTGCTTAGCAGCAGAAGCGGCATTAGCAGTTAGAGGTGCGTGTCCACCAGCAAGAGTTAGCTGACCAACCGGCATATCGCTACCATCATCGCAGCGGAGGACGCCGGTGTGGAAGTAGGCATATTTGCTCTTTGAACGAGGTGGGCGGGTAGAGCGAGGCATACCAATGTGGTTTACATGCCAAGCTGCAATGTGCCCGTAAATGCGACCAGAAGGGTCAACAGTGATCGGGGTAGCCTTAGTCAGCTTAGGGTCCTTGAACCACTCTGCTGGTGGTGTCATTGGAATCTCGCCGTCAAGGAATCCTGATGCAACTAGCGGTGCGCCAGAGAATTCTTGCTCGACGGATTCTTCGTATATTCCGTCAGCTGGAATCACTTCATCCTCCTGGTCTCCCGCTGGTTGTTCTTCAATAGAGATAGTGCATTCTTGGAATGCAGGCTTTGCTACAATTGTAGCAGCCATTACACGGGCGTGATTTATGGTTAACTTCTTCTTACCTACGTCTTCGGTGTCCTCGGCGTTTTCAGTCTTCTCTTCTTCCGCTTCGAACTGGTCTAGATCAGCAGAGACGCCACGGATAAATCCGTTACGTACTAGGCGCTCTGCCTCTTGACCATATGCTCCTGTATCAAAAACACCATAGGCATTTCCAATACCGTTTTCGGTTCTTTCTACGTAATCAATACGTCCAACTACTACAGACCCCATGTGACCGTCACCAGTCTTGATCTGCCATAGGAGTGGAAGTGGGAGCTCTCGAACTGATAGAGAGTCCTTCACGAACTTACGGCCATCGCCCGATTCTAGATCTTCTGGAATCAGTAGAGGGATGTTGAATTTAGAACCGTGTTCCATTGCAGCGCCTGCCACCAAACCAAAACGCTCTCTAGCGTGGTTTGCTCTGGCGGTAAGCTCCGCCTGAGCAATAACAGACTGAACTAGGTCGGTCTCGGTAGCGAACATGCTAGAGGTTTCGTTACGACGGCCCGGGTTTAGACGGCTACCAGTGTAGACGCCAGTGGCATCCTTGTGACGAAGCTGACAATAGCCCTTGGCACGTGGGCCCATGTACTTTGAAAGTTGACGGACGCAACGAGTCCAGTCGCCTGGAGTGCCCCAACGAATCTTGGCAGCGCCCTTACCACGAGTCCAGTATTGGCGAAGCTCTTCCGCATTGCCACGGTTACGGTCTAGGCCACCAGCAGCAACAAACGCATCAAAAACGGTTAGCAAGCTAGCTGCAACAGCCTCGGGTGCAGTTTCTTCGCTAGGTTTTTCTTCAGCCATCTGAGACAAGACGTCATCTAGAGATTCTTTATCTAGCTCCACTACTGGAGGCTTGGTAGATGAACGAAGATCGGCTAGGGTCTGATCATCTTGGACCCACTTGTCACCATCGCGCTTGTATGCAATTGGAGAAGTAGAGGTCGCGGTCTTAGGGATAATTGCAACTAGATCAACCATTGCCTCTGGGTCTTGCTGATCAACAATAGCAAGATACCTAGGGGTGACGTCGGAAGTAGAAGGAGTAAGGATCTTTTCATCCGCAGCGGCAATAATTGAAGCATCGGTGAATTTAGCATTCGGCCAACGCTTCTTAACTGCAGCCTTATCAGCTGCGTTCCTTGGCTTGTAGCGTTCCTTCTCTACCCATGAAGCATAGTTGTTGATGAATGCATTTACATCTAGCTTAGGTAGTGTGCCAGGAATGTGGGCTTTCTTGTTGTTTTGAGGAGTACGAGGTTCCCCGATGATTCCTGAAAAGTCCATAGGAGTTTTACTAGCATCATCTACACGAAGAGAGTTTGGTCGGCTGTTAGCTTTATCAGCTGGTACTAGATACTTAGACCCAACCTTCACCGAGCGACCATCATCTAGATCAACAGTAACGATTCCTGTAGCGCCATCAATGTCTCGGATTGTACCAGAACCTCTAGCAGCATCCCCACCGATAGCTACTTTCTGGCCCACCTTAGCAAATTGACCCATAGCATCTCGAGGCTGGTTTCCAGCATTTTCTGAACGCTCTTCCGGGGTGTAATTCCCATCTTGGTCAGAACCTGCAGCAGTAATAACTTGGTCAATGAATTCCCAGTCTTCGCCACCAATCCCGGCTTCCATCAAAGCGGCTTCATCGGCATCTAGATCAAAGACAGAAGTCTTACAGTACGGATCTACAGCCATACGAGCTGCAATCATAAGAGCAGACTGAGGGTCAATAATTACGTGAGACTTTTCCTCGAGGTCGTAGACGTCATCGAGCATACGGTCATATGTCCATATGTCACCATCAACATGTCCTAGGTTGTCCCAGCAACCGTCGTCCCAGACATAAACCGAACCATCAATGTCAATCATGTAGAGTCGGTCAATACCAGACCCGTCTAAGCAAACTCGAGCCAAGAACTCCGGGCCGTAGTTTGCGTCAAGCTCGTGAGCGTATTTGAATGGGTTTAATTCTTCGTTCTGCTTAGGGTAGTTGATCTGATCAACGTAGTTAGAGACAGTGTATCCGCCAGCAGTGACTGACTTCTCTCTCTTGTCTTCGCGCTCAACAATGGCACGCGCCCAGCGCCAAGCAGCGTCTCCACCCCAGAGTGCCCATGCGATACGCCCGTTAGATGGAAAATTGTCTTGGCCAGGCTTCCAGCCCTTACCCTTTTTATCAACTTCGTGACGAGGGAAATACTTTGCAATATGGCGGATCTTGCGAATGCCAATTTGACCACCCTTAGCAAGGGTACGGGCAGTATTCAAGCCAACAGGAGTTCCGCCTCGGCCTTCTTCTTTACGCCATTCCAAAGCTTTCTTTGCCTCGGCTTGGGCGGACTTAGGAATGGTATACATTCTATCAGCAGATGCAACAATTGCGTCTTCCTCTAGAGTAGCTAGAACCTTCTCGGCTAAAAGGGTTTCGGACCTAGTTAAAGGAGTATCCGAGGTCTCCCATTTGTTTTCTGCAAAGAGGTCTAATGCCACACCGCTGGCAACGACGGCTCCTACGGCAGTGTCAATAACTACACCGTGTGTATTGTTAGCATAGAATGCTAGTTCGCCAGAGCGGCCGATTAGGTGGTTCATCCATCAATCCTATAAAGTCAGAAACCCTAGACTAATTTTACCCGTTATTTATCAAAGTGATTTATTTATCGGGTGTGATATCTTTGATAACAACGCCATTCTCGTCTACAAATTCGCTGTCATCTTCATAATCTGGTACTGGGTTTCCGATCACTTTTGCTAAAAGGGCCCAATACTCAGGATCATTTTCAGTATATCCGCCTAGCATGTCAGGCTTTTCTTTACTCATCTGAGTCTCCATCTGATTTAGATTTGTTTGATGCTCGGTAACCCTCGATAGGGCTCCAGTCTCCCAGATCCATACCTAGCAAATAGTCTACTACCTTCTGAGCCTCGGAAGATGCTTTCATAACCATATCCGGGTTGTCTTGTAGTGCTTCTAGCCAGCTCTTTACATACGCTGCAGTGTTATCAAAGTCACTGTTAACACCAAACATGCTAGCAAGGATTGCTGCAGAGATTTCTGCAATAAGTTCCTCTTCACCTCTAGCCGCATTATCAGTTCCGTAGTTCTTGGTTAGTTCGGTACGGTCAAGGCGATCCTTGTGTCCGGTGCTGTGGGCAAGCTCGTGAGTAATAGTGTCAAACATATCTTCTGGACTATTGAACTGCTCCTTGGTTGGGAGGGTAATGACGTCAGAAGCTGGGTTCCAGTTTGGAGAAGAAGAGTGGCTACCATACTCACCTACGTAGGTATAAGAAACTTCAGGGGCTTTCAAACCCTTAGCTTCCATAGACTTGCGGTATCGCTCTAGGATGAAGTCCTGAGACTCTAAAGGAGTTTTAGGTTCGCCAGCTTCAGCCTTAACCGTAGGCAGGTTTAGGCCGTCAATCTGCTCAACGTTAAATACGGTCTTTACACCAAATGTTACGTAGCTACCAGTTACCTTTTCTTCTCCGGTTGAAGAGTCTTTCTCTTTCTTAACCCTCTTGTAAGGAACAAGGATTTGTACACCCTTCTCGCCCTTACGAACCTGCCCGCCTAGCTCGGTGGCTTGGTTGTAAGTCATCCAGCGTGGGTCGCTATATCCAGATAGTTGCTGATAGAGCTTAAGAACAATCGAGTTGATGCCGCTATAGATGTGTTTTGACGCTGGGTTGCGCGGAACGAATGCACCAGCATAGTTAGCATCATCCTTGAATGGTTTACGCCAAGGAGCCTTACCTTCTTTAATCTTTTCCAGTAAGCCAGACAGAACTCGCTCTTTAGCATCCTTGCTGTCAGATACTGATTTAGCACGGTTGAAAGGTTTTTTGCCTGGGGCTTGATTAAACCCTAGAAGGGGAGCATCAACTGAATCAGGGTTAGTGTCCGGGTTAAGGCTTGAGTCTTCTGGAGTAGTAGACGCCATTCTTGCTGACTGTAGGGTCGGAGCAACCTTAGTCTTTAGCGGGTTCCACTGAGGAAGGACGTCATTACCTAGTAGGTAGTCGGCAGCCAACTGAGCACGGGTCATGGCGTCAGTCACAGCCTTGTCCGCATCAATGCCATCTAGGTTTCTGATGTGAGTGAGCAGGTAGCTGATCGAGTTCTCTGGGTCAGCATCAAGACCAAACATCTTTGCTAGAAGCATGGAGCCTAACTCAGCGGTTAGCTCTTCTTCTGCGTAGGCATTACTATTTCCATCCAATGCCTTCTTAACTTCTTCTCGGTTAAGTCGGTTAGTTCTACCCGTGCTGTGGATTAGTTCGTGGGCAATAGCGTTGAACCAAGACTCGTCGCTATCAAAGTTTGCTCGGAGTGGTAGTCGTACTTTATCTACATCTCTACCGTAGCTTGGTTGCCAGCGAGGATTCTGATCTTTATCTAGTTGAATACCATAGAGCTCTGGTTGCTTGATACCGCGGATCTCGGCCGCCTCGCGCATTCTGTCGAGAACAATGTCTACAGCCTCTTTTGCGGTGTAAGACTTGTTTTCGTCAGCGTTGTATGGATCGATTCCTTGGATCTGGTCACCATTAAAAACAGTGACTTTTCTAAACTCAAAGTGCTCAACAACCTTGCCATCACGACTGGTGACAAAGAAACTAGGTACAAGAATCTGAGTACCCTTGGTTCCAGCCGAGATAGAGCCACCAGCCTGAGCAACCTGAGAAGCAGTCATCCAGCGAGGATCACTGAACCCATTTTCTGAGGCCGCGGCTTCTAGAGCAATCATGTTAGGGCCGGTGTAGTGGGTGTTGCTTGCAGGGTTGACTGGAAGAGGGCGATTAGCGTCCCTGCTCCACTTACGTACCCATTCTTTTAGTTTTCTAGGGTTGCGTAGTTTTTCTAGGACATCGCTTAGAACGCTAGACGCTGCAGCCTTATTTGCCTCTGTTACAGAAGCCAACTTCTCATCTAGCTGTTCTTCAGTCAACTCGAGCGGATTAGTTCTAGACCCCGGCTCGCCTTCAGGCACTGAAGGGCGAACAGAGTTATCAGCCGCAGACTTGCGGTACTTATCTAGAATGCTCTTGATTCTGTCTAAATCTGGAGCGTCCTGATCTAATCCAGGCTCAGCCCCCTCGCTGGGGGCTAGGCTTTTGGGTTTTTCTCGATTAGTGCTCGTAAACGATCAGCATAAGCATCTAGCTTGCGCGCTGCGTTCTCGCCAATACCACGGTTAGTTGAGCGTAACCAACTAACAGCTGATTCGATTGCCCTCAGAATGTCTTCAGGATTATTTCCTACCACATCAATAAGGCCAGCCATATCTCCTTCGGAGTCGTCGTTTAACAATCGAGCGTAGACATCACCTAATGACTCGTTTTCTTTTGATAGGTTGGCGGCGGCCCATGCGGCGGCGTCCTCGCGATCATCAAACTCTTTACTGTAGCTGTCAGAATCGCTCTCGGGAGAATCTACATAACCTACCCATTTGCCAGTTTCTTCATCCTGACGAACTCCACCTTCCCAGCCGCCTCCGCGAACATCTCCGAGAGGGTACTCTTTGTCGTTCATATGGGCTTCAATGTCAGCAACGTCAGTAGGGTAGTAGTAGTCAAAGAAGTCTTTTAGATCTTCAAATGCCTTACCAAATTCAAAATCGCTACCCGCATCTTCTGGGTCGCGCTTAGCTGCTTCAATAGGTCCTAGATCGGACTCGATCTTGGCAAGCAAGTCATCAGCTGCCTTCTTAAGACGAGCTTCTAGGTCCTTACCTCCCTCTGAAGTAGGGCGCATTGAATTGTATGCATCCATTAGCTCGGAGTATAGGTAGTAAGCATCATCAATATCGTTCGGGTCAAGGCCCTCGACGAAGTCTTTGCCTAGGAATGCATAGCCTTTTTCATCGCTGTTCTCGGTTTCCTCGGCCAAAGAAACTAGCTCTGGTTTCATCTGCTCCCAAGAAGTTCCGTACTGCTTTCCGGCTGCTTGATCAAAACCCTTATCACCAGACTCTAACTTGGCAATTGCATCATCCATGTCGCTTGACCAGCGGCCATAACGCTCGTCGGCTCGTAGACGCTTTAGTGCATCTAGGTCACCCTTAGAAACTAGCGAGTCAATGTAGTTATTGATTCCGCCCTCAACGTCATCCATTTCTTTCAGCATGCTGATGATAGATGAAACATCGCCCTTTGAGCGGTTCTCTAGGTCCTTGAGAATTTCATCGCGATCAGCGTCAGATAGGCCCTTAGCGTAGACGTCACGCTTTACAGAGTCAATCATCTTCTGAGAAGGCTTGCCGTACTGCCCCAAGTTCTCCTTGTCACCAAGGTCACGGAGTTTACCGATGAATCCACCAGCCTGAGCTTTAGTCAAATTCTTAGAGTCAAGAGCTTCCTTAATGGCCTGAGCAGTCTCGTCATCAATTCCGGTCTTGCTGTCAAACAGACTCTGCAAGTAGCTGTATTGAGCGTCAGTAGCTGGCTCCATCATCTTTGGAGATAGAGTTTTGCCTGGAGCTTGGTCGAAGCCGTCAATATCAACTCCAGCGTTTTCAAGCATGTCTGCAATCAGCTCTGGATCTTCGTTGGCATAGAAGTCAATAAAGTCTTCAGCGTAGTACTGAGGCTTCTGCATTACACGCTTGCCATCTGGGTGATCTACCGCTACGTCATAGACCATGTCATAGAACTCGTCTGGGTTCGTCCGACGCAATTTAAGGAGGTAGTCCCTCATTGACTCGGCTACGCTGTCTTTGGTGTCTTGATCTAGTTCGTCCCAAGCATCGGCGATACTTTTACCAGAAGCTTGATCAAATCCAGGCTCTTCTTCGCCCTTACGTGCGTTGATGTCTGCTAGGGCGTCCTCAATCTGAGACTGGTACTCGCTGTAGCTCGGATCATTTACGATGTCCTCGAGGAAGTCCGAGTCATCTCCGTCAATCGCAGCCTGAACTTCATCTGCCTTTGCCTGATCAGCGTCCGCAAGATTCTTCTGCTTACGCGAGTCTAGGGCCTCCGCGTTGGTGCGAATGTCTTCAACAATCTTGTCAAAAATTCCACCAGTAGTGTCGTTAGCAATGTCGCGCTCGGCACCAAGTGCATCAGCAACATTAGACGAGTCACGTAGACGCTCGGCAATCTGGTTTGCCTCGTCCATCTTGTCAGAAATCTCTGCCTCAGATAGTCCGTCAGCTTCCAGTGAGTTTTGGTAGTCCTCTAGGGCTTGGTCAATTGCAGACTCTACATCAGCGTGAGCTGAGTCGTATTCGCTGTCAAACTCACTGTCAATTCCTGCAGCTTGGTCAAAGCCTTCGGTCTGCTGGCGGTCTGGACGACGACGTAGCTTAGCGGTGAGCTTCTCAATTGAGTCACGATCTAGTCCTGCGTCAAGCTGAGCAAGAATGTCGTTCATCTCGTCAGGAGTCAATTCTTTGGTAGTTAGGTAACCCTGAAGCGAGTTGATCTGACGCTCGGTTGGCTTGGTTGGATCAACACCAGGCTTAAAAGGCTTCTTAGTTAGGTCACCAAACAGAGAGGCCATCTGGGCCTTTGTTAGGTTCTTGTTAGCTAGAGCATCGTCAATAGCCTTTTGAGTGACAGGGTCAATACCGTCACGCTCTGAGTTAAGCTCCTCAAGAAGTGCATACTGCTTGTCAGTAGCTGGCTCCATCTGCTTTTCAGATAGTGGCTTAGCTGGTGCATCCGCCTTATCTTCGCCAGTCTTCTGGTCAAGACCAGCAGGTGGCTCGAGTTCATCTAGCTTCTTGTCTAGGTGCGCGTTGATGCCTTTACGAATATCAGAAGCAATGTCAGTTTCATCATAGGTCGGGCCAGCAGTGCCAGTAGCGACTTCATCGCCATCTTCGTTGTAGACGCCCCAGTTGCGGTAACCGTCTTCGTCTTCATCGCCAACCCAGATGCTATCATCGCTGTCGCCATTGAAGATCTTGTTTGCAAGCTCGTCTACCTTGTTAAGTAGACCTTCCTTATCAACAGCCATGCGAGCCTGCTCCTGAGCTGCATCGGCTTGCTCCTTCTCCCACTTAGCACGGGCACGCTTCTCTACCTGCTCTGGAGAATTGTAGAAGTCTTCCTGAGCCTTACGGTCAGCTTCACGCTTAGCCTTCTTCTCTTCTGCATAGTTAGGGTTCTCTAGACCGTTTTCTGCCATAGCAGCAACACGGTCAAGGAAGTCAGGCCAAGACTCGCGGTTATTACGAAGCACAGTCTCAACTGGCTTACCATCTACAGAGACCTGCATTTCGTCCCAAGCGACGTAGCCCTTTTCGTCATCGAACCACGAGCCGTCACGATACTTAACCTCTACGCGACCATCTGGAGATGTGTAGGTTTCCTCTCCTCCAGTGAAGTTGCCGTCTGCATCCTCTTCGAGGAAGAACTTGTGATCACCTAGGTCCTTGGCAATCTTTTTGCCAGCTGCGCTTAGCTTCGGAGCTTCACCCGGAGCCTGATCAAAACCACCGTCGTCCATACCAGCGCCGAAGTCATCATTGCGCCAAGCTTCGTAGAGGACATCATAAGCTTTGCTCGGGTCCTGTAGAACTTCAGCAAACTCTTCAGCTGCCTTAAGAGCGTCTTCCTTAGAGTCGTAAGTTTGCTTGTCCTCGTAGTTATATTCTAGGTTTTCATCAACCAAACCTTGAGGAATAGACTTAGTTACTTCGTACTTGTTGCCCTTACGCTTTACCTCTACAAAGCCTTCGTCATTACCGTACTCAAAGTCGTCGCCCATGTTGTCAGACTGCTTTAGACGGTTATCTGGGCTGAACCAGCTTTCCTGCTTCAAAAGCTTTTCTAGACCGTCGCCGGTGTCGCCATCTTCTAGATCTCGGTAGCTTGCACGATACGATCCGATGTATTGACCATCATAGGTAACACTAATTCCAGAAAGGTCGGTGGCTCCAAAGCCGACGTCACCTTCGCCATCAGCTTCCCAGTTAAGTTCTAGCTTACCATCAGGAGAGGTATACTCGGCCGAGCCGCCCAAGTCTTTCCAGTTCTGAGGATCTGATAAATGATCCCAGTCAATCGCGCTGTCAAACCAGTTTGAACCATCTCCAGGCTTCTGATCTAGGCCAGGCTCTTCTGGAGTTTCGTCGCCCTCTCCATTAAGAGCATCGTAGGTCATACCAATCTTGTTGAGACCAGCCCAGTCCTGACCAACGCCAAGAATCTTGCCGTCTTTGTCGCGGATTTCAAACATCGGGGTATTTGGATCAATGGCACCGCTCTCGCCCGCGCCCTCGGTCATGTAGTCACCCTCTGGTAGGGTGTCAATAGCCTTTACAGTTTGACCAGTCTTAGACGTGAAGGAACCGTCTTCATTCTTGGTCCAACCCTCTGGAGCATCTACACGAGTCTTTAGAAAGTCTTCTAGAGGAATTGCAGAGGCAATATCTGCCTTGCTCGGGGTCGCAATAGTGCGGTTAGCCTTGAGACCCTTTACCTTAGAAAGTGCGCGCTTAGAGAGAATAGCCTTTACTGGAGCAGTCTTAGCGGCGTCAATAGTGTAGATACCGTCAGGAATTTCAGGGCTGTCTTTAATCTCGATCTGGAAGTTGTTGGTTCCCTTAGGTGCACCAACAATGCGTGCATCTTCCGAAAAGATACTTCCGTCTCCGCGACTAAAGAATCCACGTAGACGCCCAAATTCCTCAGCGAATCGGCCATCACGGTGACGACGACGAACCGCTGCCAAAATCTTTGACATTGCTGAACGCATTGCAAAGCTCATCTTAAAGGCTGCAGTGATAGGAAGTACTACGTCTTCTGGAACATAGCCAGCAGCAACCAATGCGCCAAGCTTTGCGCTGGCGTAGTCAGCCTCTACAGAACCAGGCTTGGTTGCGTAGGCCGCGTAAACATCAAGACGAGCCTGCTCCGAGGCAATGCGAGGGTCACTAGCTACCCAAAGGGCGGTGACTCGAGATAGGGCAGAGGCAGTCATAGCACCACGGTTAGTACGTGACGGGTGTCCTAGAGGAAGGAAGTCGGTGTATTCGCCAAGGCCAGAAGCGATAATACCGTGGTGAGAGTAGTTAAGGACGTTGTCTACAGCATTTGCTGCAAATAGCATCCACTCGCTTGGGTCAGCATCTAGATTGAAGTGGATTGCGGTTTCGATGATGTTGTCAATCGAAGCGTCTGACACCTGACGGGCCGAAGCAACCAGTGCATTCTGAGTCTTCGCGTACTCTACGATCGCTAGTTTAGAGAGGTGCTCTGCATCCTCGGTTGTGTAGTCGCGATCAGCGTAGAAGTTTTCAATCTTGCTGATGAGATTAGTGAATGCTGAGCTCACTTTAGGCCTTCCTGAGCAGGGCAATAATTGCTTAAGCTATGATACTAGAATTTTACCGTATTACCAGACAATTTATTTTCTAGTTGACTTCGGATGTGCTTTTGGAAGCAGGTCGTTGTCGGTTGTGTATTTTGAGTTTTTAGGTGAACCAGAGCGTAGTAAATGCAGATAAGCATTTACACGAGCCATGGCCCAAGAGTTGCGGCTTTGATCTGGTCGGTGCGATGTAGAGAATGCACCTGCACCACGACGGTATACAGCTTTAAGGGCTCCCATAGTAGCTTTTCTACCGTCTGGTGCTTTCTTGTTGTGTGTTTCCATTTTGTTTTTTAGGGCTGTCACAATTTCTTCAGTAAAGTCTACAGACTTACCCGTGGCAGCTGACCCCTTTTTGTTTTTGCTTGAACCCTTGATTTGATCTTTCTTAGGTGCTGGCTTCGAACCTGCGGTTGCAGTCACTGCACCGTCTGGGAGAACTGCAAAACGGCAAAGTCCTCCGTCCTCCACTTCAGCTGCAATAATTGAGCAACCATTAGGCGCGTTGAAGAACACGCAGTTGCCACACTTTACGCCGATCTTAGCGTTGTCTTCATTTTCTGAGGCAGGGGTGTATCCGGCCCAGACGCCAGTGTTGTCATCATTGAATTTGCCGTATTTGTTAGCAATGAGCTGAAGCGCGTCTGCGAGCTCTTGTTCTTCTGGGACTAGGTTGTATCCACCAGCAACTACAGAATCGTCTTTTTTGAACACATCACCAATGTAAGACATTACTGAACCCCTAAAGTTGATTTCAACTGCCATTGCCATTTCTTGTGCATGTCAATGCGTCCGGCTAGGAAGTCAGCAATGCCTTGCTCATTGCATGCATCAGCAATGCCGAAAGCCTGCTCATAGCAAAGAAGCACTCCCTGATTAACGCGAGCCAAAGACTCAACCATAGAGACTGGGTCTCCGAGCTCCCTCTCTTGACGAACAATACAAGTTAGTTCTACGAAGTCGGTGATTAGGTATGGGGCGTCGTAGCCTAGCTTGCGGATGTTTTCAGCAAGTGGGTCAATCGCGCTATCAACATCAGAATAGATCTCTGCAAAAAAATCATGGAACTGATGAAAAGTCAGGCCCTTCACATTCCAGTGATATCCCTGAGCTAGAAACCCAAAGGTAGTTACATCAGCTAATAGATGTGCTAGTTGCTCTGCTAGCCCGTCCTTCTCATGAGTCATGGTGTAGGTACCTCAGGTTCTTCTTCTGGAGCTGCCGATGTAGGCGGTGCCTCTGGAGCGGGGGTTTCGGCTGAAGGCTCTGGAGCTGGACTGCCCGGGCCTCCCTCAAGAATGTTTTCAATCTCTGGTGTCATCGGGGCAACAGAGCTTGCTTGATGGGCTGCGTTAATAATATCTTTAAGCTCTGGTGCAACTGCCTCGAGCATTGACTGAGTCAGTTCTGGGGTGATCATACCCTTCTCAACAACTAGACGTAGCGCAAGCTCTTCTGGGCTTGGTGCGTCTGCATCGGAGAAGCCGTGAGCACGACGCCAAGTGTTGAAGGATACAGCCATCTTTTCAAAACCAGAGTCAGCATCAGCTGCACGGTCATTACGAGTAGCAACCTGGCTCGGGTCATACCAAACCTGAATACGATCTACTTCATCTTTGTCGTAGCCGTTGGCAATTAGGTATGGACGTAGGTAAACAACAGTCAAGGCATCGGCAATAAGAAGCATCAGAGGCTCGATGTGCGCCTTGTAGAGGGCTTCATCAATCTGTAGCGCGTTAGAGTACTTAACGTTAGCTAGGCCTGTCACAACGTCTTTAGGGACGTCTAGACCCTGCATAATGCGTTCCAGCACACGGTCAGCTCGAGAAACTAGCGATGCGTCGAAAGAACGCTCAAACTTGAACTGCTTGATCTTGTCGCCAAGTTCTGCTGGACCACGGATGATCAAAGGAACAACGGCACTCGCAGAGTCCTCGTCCTTAATCGGAGTGGTCATTGCATCTATTAGCTGATCTTCGAAGTCGTCAGCGGCTTCTTCGGTATTGTAAAGCTCGTTGTATTCGCCATCTTCATCGTATGGGTAGTCAGGATCTGGGCTAGCTGCAACAGACAAACCATCAGGCAGGTACAAAGCACCAGCGTTGAGGCGAGAACGGGCCGTAGCGCGGAAAGTGCGGTTGAGTAGCAATAGTTCTGCACATAGATCCAAAAGTCCGCGTAGCGAGCTGTCAGACTCCATCGAGTAACGTGGGTGTGCTTTCCAGATACGTCCGATGAATGCATCGGAAGGTAACCTAATTGCATTCTTACCCGCTTGACCTGAAGAAGAGCCGCTAGCATCACGAATCGGATTGATTGTGTAGTTTCCACGAGAGTCAAGCTGTAGTTCATCTACAGAACGAATGTCCCATGATTCTGGGATCTGCGAACCGATGCGCTCTGGTACCTGAACTAGATAACATTCGCCGGTAACTTGAAGATTTAGTGCTGCATCTTTTAGAAGACCAGCTTGGCCTCCATACGCTGAGTCAAGACGAGCAAGTGCACGCTGGGCAGCTGATGCTAGTTGAGGATCAACAATTTTTGATAGGTCTACAGGTATTGGAGATTCTGAAGGGTCGTCTACAGCAGCAGCATAAAGGCGGATACGCGATACGACAGACGCCACAAGGTTAAACGCATATTTAACTTCACCAATTGCATCGTAATACTCCCATGCTTCGGCTTGCCATGCAGTCGCGGCTGACTGACGACGATTTTTAAACATCTCCGCTTCAGTTTTGTCGCCGATTCGGATCTGAGCAGCGGCAGCGGTCAATGGGCGAGGAGTGTTATAAGCTGCAGGCTCTGCATAGACAACACCAAACGAGTCTACAGAGATGCCCGGTGCAATAGGTGTCGCAGTTCGGGGAGTAGATGCTCGCAACCCGGCAGCCAATGCCCTACCACGAGCATTTTTGTTGTTCTTTTTAAAAATTCCCAAGGGTACTCCCTGTTATTCAGCCTTAGAAGAAATAATACCCACTAATGCAGACGTTGATAAGACTAATGATACCACAAAAACAGCATCTGGCACTAAAATATATGCCACAACAAAGACCAATGACACCCAAAAACCAGTACACCAGTTGCAAGTGATCAAATATCCAAGTTTTGTGTCTGGTGGAAACCTTTTCCACACTTTTTCTCGCGCAAACTCGAAGATTGTATCTGTAGTTATTGCTCGAGTAACTCTATACGCAGCTAAAACTAATAGCAAGTACGAAAACCAGTCAATGCTCATAGTCCGTCTTTCAGTGCAGTAATAGTTTTATAGGCATTCCAACTGCGAAGGCGCGATCCGCATCCGCAATTGGTGTCTTTTTGAAACGCTAGCATCTTTCCAGACTTGGTTACAACCCTGTAGTCACTTTTTCTATCCGCGGCAGGAAGTAGAAGCTCATATTTTTCCTGAAAAATGACCTGAGCACCGTTAGGAGAGTCTTGGGCAACAAAAATAGCTTCGTCAGTAACAACAACACGAGTAGTTGCCCTATAAAATGCATCGGGAGTGGCTGGATTTGATTTTAAAGAGTAAACATCGTCAAAGGTTCCAGCCGGAACCACTGCCAAGTGAGCCGGAAATACGTCTAGTAGTATTTTCATCAGCGCACTCGGAAGATTTTTCCGTTGTTCCCTGGTCTAGTGTTTGGAATTCGACGATCAGATAGAGATTTAGCTCGAATCTTACCGCCAGAGAACCCTGCGGGCGGTTTGATGAGCAGAGCAGTGAGTGCGTGGACGAGTGCATCAACTCGGTCAGGTGATTTACCCTCTCCAGGCACCCAAGAGATCATTTGCGATTCCAAGTCCGCCAAATAGCCAACGTGATGGACACGATGTTGCTCATATGCAAGGGTGATAGGCTCTGCTCGGAGCGCTTTTCCTTGCTTGGAGTGGACTTCGAGGACCTTAATAGTTGGGTCGATGGTGTTAATCGCGTTGCGTACAAGTGCACCGCCTTGATTAACTTCCGCAACAACAGGGCAACCCCACTTGCGAGCCATTTTAACAACTTGGTTTGCCCAGACGTCTGGCGATCCGTGAACCGACGCGTCTTCGAGTACCCACGCTTGCCTTTTGTAAAGGTCATGCTCAGAAGTCGAAGCACAAACCACAATACCGCACTCATCTCTCGGATTTTCCGCAACAGATGGATCAACTCCAATCACTCTTAGTGGCGTAGAGAGTGGGTAATACCCTTCTCGCCCAGATTCAATCATTTCCTCGGTCCATAGAGCACCCTCCATGGCTTCAAGCATTTCACCGTAGAGTTCCTGACGAGCAAGGGATGTTCCCTCATAAACACCAAGCATGGTGTCAAGATACGCACCAGAAAGGTTACCCGCATTGTCCATTGTTGAACCTCGAGTGATCTTTACGATGTCACCTTTCATGGACTCTTCGATAAGTTTGTAAAGAAGCGGTGTGCGCTTCGGGGTAGTAGTAACTAAAATTTTTGGATTAGCGCCAAGACGGGTACCAACACGTAAGTTATCAAACGCAGTCATACCTGCGGCATCTGGAGTTTGACGCCAAGCTGCAATCTCATCGCCCCAGGCGTGAGTGAACTGAGGACCACGGAGTGAGTCAGGCTCATCAGCGGTAAAGAGTGTAGCGGTGTTTCCGTTAGGCCAAGTTAGACGGCGCTTCGAAGGCTCGTAGAGTGGACGCTCGCTCGGAGGGGTTACGTTCAGGATTCCTGACTCACCTTCAACGATAACGTCACGCACGTCAGCTGCGGTACGTGCAACAAGACCAAAGCGACGCTGGCCGGTGTTGGTGTATTTAGCTTCTTCGCGTACCCATTCAGAAGCTAGACGAGTCTTACCGAAACCACGTCCAGCTAAGACAAGCCAGATATTCCAATCACCTGGTGGAGCCTGCTGTTCTGGGCGACCCCAGACGGACCAGTCCCACATCAGTACTTCGGGATCTAGTCCAGCCAACGCCTCGCGTTGCTCGTCTGGAGGTAGGAGCGCGATCTGCTCCATTATGCTTTTGCCCATGCTATTAGTCTAGCTTAGCCAGCGTTTTTCTAGGTCAGCAAAAATATACTGGTTAAACCTAAAAGCAAGAACTACCTCGTCAATAAAAATTTTTGTGTCGGCAGTAGAAAGATTTAGACTGTCAAGTCCCTCGCGGTAGGTCTCTTTGTATCGGACCTTATCATCTATTTCGTCAAACTCATAGAAAGACAGAAAGTTTGGCGGAATCATCAGATTGCGCATAACAAGAGTCGCGATCGCCTGACCACCTGAAAGATCTCCGAGGTAGCGGGTGTAGTGGTGCGCTAGTAGGCGCGTCCAATCTTTATTGTGAACAAGAAAGCTAATGTGGTCGGCGTATTCCGTGGTGCTTCGGCAGATTAGTTTTGATCCACCAAGTGACTCTATGTCGCAAACGATTCGCTCGAAACGGTCAAGCCTGCGGTCAAACATTGGCCACGGATTGCTTTGGTCGTCCCAAGCCTCTAGAGCACCGTAAATTGGAGCTAATTGGGTTAGGTAGTCTCGGTAAGCATCGGCCCCCACTTCACCGCGCATGAGTGCAATCATAAACGGGCTACGTTCGGCAGCTGTGTGAGCCTCTTTAGAGGCCTCTTTAACAAGTTGTGAAAGCATAATCATCCTAAGTCGTTGGGATATGATTTTAGCATATCAGCTCTTACGTCCACTCAAGCGTCTCTGGTTCGAACTCTAGTTTTGCAAACTTGTATAGGTGTTTGGCAAGAATAAACTTGATCTTTTCTAGGGACTCTTCTGAATCAGATACCGCCATTAGTCGGATCATGTTGCTGTCTGGGATAACCATCGCTTCGGCCGCGCCTAAGCCTGGAAAAAGAAGGAAGCCCTCGTAGAGGGCCGCCTTCTTAGACAAATGAGAGTTAAGCTGCTTAACATACCGTTCAGCGCGTTCAATCTCTAGGTAGTGAAAAACCTTGAAGGCAAACCCGGGCATTTTACTTAATGCGATTCTCTGCGGAGATCGGAGTGTAAACCTTCGAGGTTGCGGTTACTGGCTTCTTGTAGCCGTAGCGTGCAAGACGGAAGCGCAAGGCTCCGTGAGTAACGCCGAGACGCTTAGCAAGACGGTAAAGGGTAACGCCTTCTACGGTATGCGCGTGATTTAGTAGGCGCGTGTACTCCTCGGCCTCTTCACGGTACTTCTTACCGTTAGAGCGGACCTGCTGTGCGTACGGCTGAAGTTCTAGTAGACGCTCAAGCGTAGCTTCAGAAGGCTCTACGTAAACAGGCTTTGGCTTCTCTGGCTTTAGCGGTGGCTCTGGAAGTTCTAGGCGGGTGTGAAAGCCTGGAATGCTGGTCTTTGCAATCTGGCGGACGCGCTCACGGGTTAGCCCGGACGCTCCTGAGATCGCCTCGAGAGTCCAGCCCTTATCACGTAGCTCACGGATCAGCTGGTCTCGGAAGTCGGTTGATACAGAATCAGCAAAGATGTCGTAGATAACCTTCGGCAGCTTCTGGTTCTTCTTGATGTATTCGTTCATTTTTGTCATTACTTTCGTGGTCGCTTGATTGCTTTCATTACAACAGGGGTTAAAGTTATCACGTAATCCTCGCTGTCAACGTGAGACGTAATTCGTACATCAATAACGTTGATCATTGATTCAATCAGTGAAACAATTCGGTGAATGTCCTCTACAGGTCCAATCGGGCTAGCAACAATCTCTACCGTGCAATCAAGCATGTCAAATAGCTGGGTTAGATGAATGTTGTCGCGAAACTCTTCGTAACTAGTTGTTTCGATTACTATCGGTGCGTCTCGCAAAGTTCTCTCCGTCTCCTAGGTCATGGATTGATCCGTCATCTTCTACTAATGCCCTATATAGAACACTCGCAGTCCAAAACAGAACTGATAGAACAATAACTGTAAAAGTGAGAATTGTCAAAATTACAATCAAAGCGTTAATCATTTTTAATCCCTACCGCTGAGAATAGCTAGTGCAATAGAGGTAAGAGCCAGCGTGATTGCGACAGCGGTGCCGGCAAGAATGCTTGCGGCGGAGGGGGCGGGGTTCGTAGTAGTAGACGCCACTAATCCAATCGAAACAGCAAACGCGGAGAAAGCTGCAAGGACTGAGAGCGTAGATGGCCATGAGATCTGGCGAAGGAAAAGAATGAAGCGTGTCATTTAATGGACGTCCTTATGCGGGTAGACGACGCCTAAGAGCGCCGAAGGTTCGTTGTTGTTCTTGTGCTTACGGTAAAGCTTGTAGAAGTGGAATAGACGCACGAGAAAGTAAATGCCGACCCCAGCAAAGAAAAGAATTGCAAAAGGGTCGGCACTTACTACCGCTACGGTGTCACTTGTTGGGGTCGTATTTGCCATACAACAAGCATACACCTTATGGTTTAGTTGTCAAGCAGATTTCTATACGTAATTTTGGAATAGTTTCCTGCGAATTGCTCAACGGACTCGATACGAGTCACCTCACCCTTACGTGGAGCATGGATCATCAATCCATCGCCAATATAAATTGCAGTGTGGTACGCAGACTTGTATCCCTTGTAGGTGAATACAACGATGTCACCTGGAGTAGGGGCGTCTGTTACTTTTCCTGCTTTACCTTGGATTGATGCACGGTGCTCAAGGGTGATTCCTACTTGTTCGTAGGCCCAAAGCACGAGACCAGAACAGTCCCAACCTTGTGGGGTGGTTCCGGAGAAGACGTACCATGTTTTCCCAACTGTCTTATGCAGCTTGGAGATCATGCCGTCTAGTTTTGTTCGGTTTGCCTCAAGCTGGCGAGCTTGCTCAGCTTGTTCCTCTAGAAGAGTCTTTTCTACTTGCATAGCAAAGACGGTTTCCATTAGATCCTCCGGTTCGTGCTCAAGGACTGAGACGATTCCCGTAGGGGCGTTTGTTACTTGTGCTCCCGGAGGCAGTGTCCCAGCTGTCGTAGCTGTGGCTGCCGTAGTGGATGCAGTCAGTAGAAATGTTAACCATTTCATTTAGCGCCTACCTTTCCTTTGAGAGTAATTTCTCGGCGTTTATTGTCTTGGTGTTTCATCAATATTCAGTTATGAACGAAGAGCCTAACACGTAGGGGCGTCTATTGCAACTCGAAATATCCAGAGATGCAAAAAAGCACACCCTGAGCTTTTATTGCTCGGATGTGCTCTCCGTAGGATCTATTTTACACCCGTAGGGGCGTCTATTATTTGGATCGGGGCTTGACTTTTTGCTGAAGTATGATACCCCTGGACGATTTTTTTTGAAAATTTGTGGAGCTGGATTTTGTAAATAGGGGCGTCTATTTGGCCGAGGAATTTGCAGAAGGGGGGTACTATGCTATATTGATCGCTAGGTGCTTTTGGCGGGTGAGACGGCAGTTGTTGATCTGAGGCCGCCCCGAAATTGTTTCCTAAAAGTAGGGGGTATCGGGTCTTTGTTCGATGTATGCCTTTTTCTTTTTATTCTCTAATTTTTTCCTTTTTCCAAACTTGCTAATCAAAAAAAGACTATGTGCCTATGTCTAAGGGGGGGGGTCAAAAGTCTAAAAACTAGGTCATAACTTCTAATCATTTTTTATGTGTTTTTGTGTGTCTTTGTGTGTTGTTATGTATACGAAACTTCTTACGAAACTTTGGGGGTCATTCTAAGTTTGCCTAGGGGCTAACAACCTATCAACGAAACGAAGGCTAGGGGTCTAGGGGGTTAGCCTAATCCTGGCGAGCCAAGGCGAACTTCTGTCAAGTTTCCAAGCTTTCATTTCGATCAAAATTGGTCTTGTGTGTTTGTGAATGTGTGTCTAGTCAAGGCAACGCGCTAACAAATTGCTAAGGCAATTCTGGCGAGCAAGCTGCGCCATAAACAACCAACCAAAAACCAACCAAGCAACCAAGCAACCGCGAGCGCGAATCCATAACCGCATAGACGGCAACGGCAAAAGAAAACCCCCTAGGGGGCTAGGGGGCTTTCGGTTTACCGCTTTGGGGGTTAGCGGTAAGTCTTTGCTAGGCGGTATCCGTAAGCCTTTACCGCGAGCGCGGTAATCACCGCAACCGCGCTAACCGCAAGAATAATCGGGTAAGCAACTTCACCGAATCGGCTTAGGTCGTTAGCCATTGACAACCCGTAATAATCCGCGCTTACAAAAACGGCAACAGCAATCGCGCCATAGATAACCGCGCTAAGGGTTGCTTGTGCTTTCTCAAACTTTGTAATGTTCATTTCATTTCCCTTTCGTTTTGCTAGGCGGTATCACCTAACACTTCTAATTTACCAACCCTAAACCATTTGTCAAGGGTTTCCGCAAACATTTTTTCGAGCGTGTCGCGGTAAAGAAAAACCCCTAGCCACAATCGGCTAGGGGCTTTCCGTAAGTTGTTAGAGACTTGTCTCAAACTTTTCTTCGGCAACCAAAACATCGTTTCCGTTTTCATCGCGGTAAGCGAATCCACGAACTACAACGCTAACGCCCGCGCGTGGTGTCGAGTAAAAGTCTACAATCGAGCGAAACTTTTCTTCGCCGTAAGTCTCATAGACATAGGTCATTGTCTGGCCATCTTCGTAAGTAACTTCGGCTACGGTTGTTACGATGGTCTTTGTGGTGTCTACTACTAGCATTTCATTTCCCTTTCGTTTTCATAAACCTTTTGGCTTATGTAATAAGCATACTGTATCTAAGCAACTTGTCAAGTCAATTCCAAAACTTTTTTCCTGGCGCGTCGTTTCGATCAAAATTGTTTGCCACCGCGAGCGCGTGTCCACCTAATCACCGCAAAAGAAAACCCCCAACCCTTTCGGGCTAGGGGCTTTCTCGCTTTCCCTTTACTTCGTGGTAAGGGTCAAAACATCGGTGAACTTCACCAAGGCTTCGTATGCTTCTGGGTAAGTTGCTTCGAACTCTTCCCAATCGTTTACCGAACGGCGAACACTCTCAACAACTTCGGCGATTACTTCGCCAGTCTTTGGGTCTGCGATTACGGTTGCGGTGTTGCCAGTTTCTGCCAAGACAACTTTACGAATCGCGCTCTCGCGGTTTGCTAGGTCTGCCTTTGCCTTCTTCACATCAACCAATTCGGCGATTAGTGAAACTAGGTCTACTGCTACGGTTGCGGTCTTTGCGGTCATTTCATTTCCCTTTCGTTTTTTGTATCTAAGCCTTTTGGCTTATGAAATAAGCATAAGCGGTATTTTTTCTTTTGTCAAGTCAATTCGAGAAAATTTTTATAACAGGTTTATAACGGTAAATTGGCAGTCAACCCGGCAGACTGCTAACCAACTTCCAACCAAGGCCGCGAGCGCGAGCTGCTTCTAACCCGGGTCTTTCCGGTTGCGAGCTGCTTCTGGTCCGGCAAACTTTCAACGAATAGCCCGGCTAGGTCCGGCAGGTAGCCCGGCGCGAGCTGCGCCTTTCCGGTATCAGTCCGGCCGATGAGCTGCCAACTTCCAACCAATTAGCCGCGTCAAGCTGCGAACAAACCCGGCTATTCCGGTGAACAACCCGGCTAGGTCCGGCGTATGAGCTGCTAACAAACCCGGCGCGAGCTGCCAAAAACTTCGGTCGATCGACCAACAAGCTGCGAGCAATTTCGATCAAAATTAGAAACCGCGAGCGCGTAAAAAAGAAAACCCCCGCTTTCGCGAGGGCTTTCCATTTCTTCGGGCTAAAAGTTTTCGTTTACCCATTCGAGCATTTCTTCGTAGGTTGCGCCGTCAACATACATTTTGGCAAGGTCTTCGTTTTCTGCGAGCAACCAAGCGTCTACGGTTGTTTCTGCCGACAAGCGCATTAGCAAGTGTCGAACAGTGTTTGCGGTCTTTGCGTCTAGTGCCATTTTGTTTCCCTTTCGTCTTTCGGCTTTCTGCCGATAAGTCAAGTATGGCAGACTTCCAACGAAAACACAACAACCGCCACATTGGGCGGTTGCGTGTCGCGAGCGTGTCGCGCTAGAACAAGTCTTCGTCTTCTTCTTCGGCAACTTCAAAAGTAAACTCACCAGTGCCAACTGGCTCATCGTGAGAGTAGCGAACAGCGGTAAGCGTCTTCGCGCCTTCTGTAATCTTGAACCTTAGTGTCCAATCGCCATTGATAGATAACTTCTCAACAAGCGTCTTCGGTGTCGCGTAAGCGTATCCGCTCAAGCGTTGCCAAGTCATTCCACTTCCGCGAATGATTAGGTTAGTGTCTTCATCGTAGCCATTGGCTTCCATCCAAGGCTTGATAACTTCATACCACAAGTTGCTAATTTCATCGTCATAGCAACCCCAACACTCATTGCTAGGCGATGACGTTTCAGTCTCTTCATCGTAGTCTTCGCAAATACAAGAATTGGTAATCTCGAATGTTTCGAATTCGGTTGATACAGTTTCCATTTTGTTTCCCTTTCTTTATCGCCTTTCGGCTAATCCAAGTATCCCGCGTTTCTCATAAAAAGTCAAGCAACTTCCAACGAATGTTTTCGAGTTGCGAGCTGCGCGGATCGATCGACCATTGGCCAGGGCCGGTGCCGCGAGCGCGTTTTTGATCAAAATCCGCGAGCGCGAGCTTTTCGAATCTAGGCGTGATAAAAGGCCAGTTTAGAGACTTAGCCTAGGTCTTTTATTTTCGTAGGGAAACGAAACTTAGTGAGAATGTTCCATTGCTTTCAGAACAACTTCCATAATCTTATCAGTTTGTTCACTAGTGAGAGTTTCAATCTCACCATCGTAGTCTTCGCCACCAGTGATTAGAACATTGCCAACGATAAAATCAGTCTGCCCGTATGAGTCTTCCCAAATAGCCGTAGCCAACTCATTTAGCGGAAGGTCTGAAAACTTACCTTCTTCGTTTAGCCACATTGACAAGCCACTTAGTGAACCTGCCAACGGAACAACCTGAACCCAACCCCCAACGAATGTTTGTAAAAATTCGAGCGAGATTACTTCGTGAGTTTCGTCCCCAAAAACAAATCCGCCATCTTCATTGGTGCGAATTGCGAATACCTTTGTAGTCATTTTGTTTCCCTTTCGTAAGTGCTAGAACCCCTAGCAATTTCTAGTTTAGCGTTTTGCGATAAAAAGTCAAATCAATTTCTTGACATCCATAGACAACCAACAGCTGCGAGCAATAGTAGTCCTGGCACGATCGAATTTGGATAACCAATAGCGAAACCCATAATAAAAATAAAACCTAACCCAACGGCAAGGCCACGCCAAATAATCGCAAACTCAGAATTGCGCCTTGACACTTTGCCACCACTTCCAAATCGCGGTTAGAGGCTTGCGCTCTTGACGACGGCGACCGTGGCGACCACCTTTGACATACGACTTATGCGCGAGCGTCTGCGTAACGTGAAAAGTCCGAAACGCTACTGAACCAATTGCGCGCCAAAACTTCTCCATAAAACGGTGATACCTAATCACGACTAACTCCACTTCCGAATTGTAATTGTGCGACCAACGAACTCAACATCCAACGCGATACCAGTTTCATTCACGACTTCAAATTCCATTCCGTCAAAAATTGAAAACAATTCTGGCTTTGCGTCATACTCCGCGAGCGCGCCAAACACTTCAAGCGCGGTCTTGCGTGCGTTCATAATTTCTTTGCGCCTTTGGTAGCGACTTACGCTTTCGAGATTACTGCCCATTTTTTTGCCCTTTCTTCTTTACACTCTACACAAATTTGACGGCTAGTGTAGGTGCCAATCCAAGCGACCCTAATCGCTTTACCACATTCCCAACAACCAATCCAAATCGTATCTTGCTTTGACATTTGGTTTCCCCTTTCTAGGTAATTCCAGATTAGCCTAGTTTGTATAATCGCGCAACAACCAAACTTCCGCGTGTCAAGCTTGACCGCGAGCGCGGATCGACCATCGATCAAAATCAGCTGCGACCGGCCAGGCTAGATAAAGAAAAAGGGTGACCACCGGCCACCCTATCTCCACGAATCTGATTACTTGAACATTCGTAATTGTTCAGCAAACCAATCGTCAAAATCTCCATCGCAACTTTCACACAACGGATGAACTTGACCAACGAATGCTTCAATCTCGGTTTCGCATTTGTAGCAAGTTGTAGTTTCTTTGGTTTCCATCGTTTCCCTTTCCACTTCCATTCTACAAGCCCAACTGAACTTTTGTGCCGAACTCTGTGATAATTTCATCGAATCCATCTTGCTCAAGAACTTCAGCGAAATCCATTCCCGTATAGTCTTCGATGCGCTCAATCAAATCGGGCGACAGGTTATCTGTGTCAAGAACATAGACAGGGTGCTCATTGTGATACTGCCACCAATCACCATTTACATTCGCAACATACTTAGCCATTATGCGCTCCACGCTCCCCAATCCAAATCACTTGCTTCACGCTGTGAATCTGACCAAGCGGTTTCTCCATAGAAATACTTGACCTTGCCACTTTCTTTGTTTGTCATACGCCAGTAGTCTTCTGCGAATACTGCTGTGCCAGTTGCCAACTCCACGACTTTGCTATCGTAGATAACTTCCCAACTCTTTACTAATGAAACGCTAGGCTTTGCCATTGTCGTTTCTCCTTTCCCTATGCTCCAAGATTACACTAGTCCTGCGACAAACGCAAACAACTTCGAATGAATCCGCGAGCGCGTTTCGATCAAAATTAGCTGCGTCAAGCTCCGGTCCGGCCAGGGCAGCTCTGATCGATCACCGCGAGCGCGGCCATAATCCAGACAAAAGAAAAACGGTAGCAATTGGGGGGAATTGCTACCGCTCTCTTTGCGAAAGGTGAAAGGGGGATAACTCCTTTCGCTATTCCTTAGGCGAGTAATCTCGAGCCTAAGCAACTCTTCTAGTTTACACAGAATTGTCTTTCAGCGCAAATTCTGTATTCACTTCACCTTGATACTCGTATTCGCCATTGTCTGCGTTTACGGTAATTGTGTCATTGTCCACCCAAGCAGAACCTTCTTCGTATCCATAGGCGTCGATACCGAAAGACAACTTACCTTCGTATCCACCGAGCGCGACCGCGAACTCATAGAAAATCTGCGCGGTGAGATAGTTCACATCGCCGATTCGGTCTGTGCGTGCGAGCACATTGCGAACTGCCACCAAGTTATCTCCACCCGACCAGTGTCCATAAAGTGTAATCGGCGCTTTGAAATTCTTGCTATTGATTACGATTAGCGACCTGTCTCCCATTATGCCACCGCCACCCATTTGACAGCGGTGCGTAGCAAGTTGTCATAATCGCCACTTGTGCTCTCGGCGTAGTATTCGTCAATTTCTTCTTTTGAAACTCCAGCGTCTTTCAGCGCGCTAGCAACACGACCCATAATCGCGAAAGCATTTCCATCTTCCCCGACCAACTGAACTTGAACATCTGGATACTTCGGCTCTCCAAAACTCATTTTTCTTTCCCTACTTTCCTAGGCAATTTGCCTAATACAAAGATACTGTATTTTGCTTTTTAGCGCAACTTCAAACGAACACTAATTTTGTGTCTTGTGATCGATCGACCAGGGCGACTGGTTTCGATCCGCGAGCGCGGCCGTAGCCGAGCTCACCCCCTAGTCTTCGTCTTCTTCGTCTTCGTCTTCGTAGTCATTACAAACACCAGCGCAACCGCGCTCACCACAATCTTCGCAATCTTCTTCTTCGAATTGCCCGATTAGAGTTTCGAAACCTTCGTTAGCATCCACACCTTCTGGCATAGTAGAGACCGCGCTCACAAAACGTAGCCCACAACTTTCTTCATACCAGTGCTTGACTTTCTCCAACATCTTGTCCGCGCTCATTGCGTATTTGGTGATAAGACCTTCTGTATCAGTCCCATCCCCATAGCCATACTCGCGCATAAGCGAGACTTGCTCATCGTCCATAAGCACGTAAATCTTGTGGCAAGTGTCCCAAGCAATCGCCTTGGCGTCTACCAATCGTTCTTCAACCAAATCAAAGTTTGTCATTTCATTTCCCTTTCTTTTTAGGCTTTTTGCCTACCTAAAAGATACCGCATTTTAGGACAACACGCAACATCCAACGAACATTTTTTTTTCGTGTCTTGATCGATCGACCAGCTCCCAAGTCATCTAACTTCCAACGAATTAGTTGCGGCTTGTTAGATCTGGATCACCGGTAATCACCTGGCTAGATCTCCCTGGTCCGGCCCCGGCGATCAGATCAATCTAAGCTGCGTGATCAGCTGCGCCATAGATCTAGATCAGCTCCGGTCCGGGTAAAAAGAAACCCTGGCCTAAGCCAGGGCTCTTTGTATGACTACCGGTTTGGGCAGTCTCCATGGTCGTGGCCACAGCATGGATAGTCTTCACACATCTTGCACCCCCTATCTCCCTTTCTACTTCCAAAACTACTACCCAACCCAAAACGTGTCAAGTCTATTTTGATAACAGATTGATAACACTCGCGAGCTCTTCGAGCTGCGACTGAGCTGCGCCAGCTCCGGTAAAACTTCCAACGAGCTGCGACTAAGCTGCAATGCCAGCTGCTGCGATTCGCTTCATAACTTCTAACGAACAACCACACCCATTCGATCCGGCTCCGGTCCAGGCAAGCCCGGCGGATCGACCAACAACCGAGCAAGACGAAACCCCCCAGTCTTTCGACTGAGGGGCTTGCGACCTCCCGACCCTACTTCTTTTTGAGAGTGTTGAGGGTTAGAACATCAGTGAACTTGACCAGTGCCTCATAAGCCTCTGGATAGGTTGCCTCAAAGTCGTCCCAATCGTTGATTGAGCGACGGGTGCTTTCCACGACCTCGGCGATAATCACGCCAGCCTTGTCAGCAATCTCAACAGCAGTGTTGCCAGTCGCTCCAAGAACCGACTTGCGAATTACGCTCTCACGAGCAGATAGTTCAGCCTTTGCTTCACGAACCTCAATGAGTTCGTCAATCAGGGCTACAACATCAACGACAACAGCCTTAGCCATTTTCGTCCTTTCCCTAGAAATCAAGCCAACCTTGTGTTCGCTTGTAATACCAAGCCTAGTCTGCTACTTTTCGCAAGTCAAGCCCAAACAGCATTATTTTTATAACAGGTTTATAACGGAAATTTTTAATCTGATCGATCAGCTGCAACCGGCGATCGCCAGGATCTCGGGCAAAAGAAAACCCCCACATTTCTGCGGGGGCAATCTTTTGTAGCGACTAGACGCGAGACTCGCTTGAGTTGTAGCAACCCTTCACAAACTCTTCGTTCGTGCTTGGAAAGTTGTAGAGGTCAAACTCGGCACAAGGTTCGGCTGACCCAGCGTAAACCTTGAGAGTGTGAACATCAAGGTCAATCACATAAGCCCACTCGCAAAACAAAGTGTCCTGCAAGAATGCCATTTCGTTGACCAATGGCACACGCTCGGTTGCGTTGGCGACTAGTTCCAAAATCTCGGCGCAAGTGTCGCGAGAGAGACTTGGATAGGCTTCGCCAAATGCTTGACCTTGCTCCATAGTCATCCAACCATCTTCGTTCGAATACTTCGAGTAGATAGCCTTGAGTTCGTTTTCATCTGCCCAGTAAGCCTTGTCCAAGTTTGCTTCGAGTTTCGCAACTCCAGCGTGCTTGACAAATTCATAGACAGTAGTTCCCTGACCTTCAGGGTATCCATCCCATTGGCCATACTGCGCGATTACAGGTTCGCCATTTTTGATAACGGCGGTAAGGTTTCGAGTTCCCATTGTTTCCCTTTCAGTAGCCACCTTGACTACATCTAAATTATTGCATAGACCTGCGACATTTTGCAACAACCAACCAAGGTTTTTTCAGCTGCGTCCGGCACGATCGCGAGCTTGATCGATCAGACCTGGCAGAAGAAAACCCCGCGAGCTGCGAGAGCTGCGGGGTTGACTTCGAACGAATACTAGTTAGGTGAACCAGTGAACTTTTCCACGAAAGCATTCACCTGCGGGGCAAAGGTAAAAACCAAAGCCACGACAATCCCAATCAGAACTCCATTCTGAAAAGTTTCGGTAATGGTTTGATTACTCTCGCCACCAGCCAGCAACATCAACAGATAGAAAAAGCACCAAGCACCAGCCACGAATGGAATTGAGATAATTCCAACGATTGCTCTGCGAATGTAAAACTTCATTTTTCCCTACTTTCCGTAGCAACTTGCTACATAACTAATTTACCATCAACTGATAAAAAAGCAAGAACCAACGAAGAAAACTTTCCACGAACTCGAGATCTTCCGGCCTTGGTGATCGATCTAAGCTGCAGCTCTCAACCACCGGCCAAAAGAAAACGCCCACTCTCGCGAGTGAGCGTTCCCTGTTTGCGATTACTCGCTTTGGCTTGGCATTTTCTTAGTTGCCAATTCCATTAGGTAAGCAATGACTTCCATTACTTGACCCAACTTGTCCCAGTCATGGGCTTTGGCAAGTTGCTCGGCATACTCAGACATAACTGCGCTTGCCCTTACCAAAGGTTCTACTGCGTCAATGATTTCGTTTGACTTGGTTAGCGTTGCGTCAAGTTCTGCCAACGCGGTGTCTAGCGGTGTGTTCATGTTTCCCATTCTGTTGGATACTTTCCAACTAGTTCAAATGTAGCATAGACGACTGACATTTTGCGACAAGTTTGAAAACTTTTTTCGGGCCGGTGATCGCCAGGCGGATCGATCCGGCGAGCGCCGCGCCCCTAGTCTTTTGCTAGACGCTTCGTGTTCAAAAGGTCTAACGCATCTAGATAGTATTTCCTATCGTCATCTTCAATCCACTCGTTTGCGTCTGTGTCCCAAACTTGCTCATCTTCACTAAACCGCGCCGAATAAGTATCATCTGCGATAAAAACTTCTTTGTCATCTAAATCAACGCCAATGACAAAAAATACCTGCTTGCTCAATCTATTTCCTCTCAATCGTGATTCCGTGTCGGCGAAGTTCCGACACTAGGTTTTTGACGGCACGCCCGTCTGACGGCGTAGACGCGGAAAAAACTATTTGCCCACTTGGCGAAGTCCACTTCAAGTGTCCACCACCAGTTAGAGTAACGACCCAGCCCTTAGACTCGGCGACCTTGACTATCTGCTTGAATTCTTTTCTGTTCGACATACTTCAAATGTAGCACCACCCACTGACATTTTCAACGACACGCCTAAAACTTTTTTCGAGCTTCGATCCCTGCAGCTTACCACCGGCACCACCGCGGATCGACCAACGCCTGGAAATAAGTGGCGAGCAGTTTTACAACTTGCTCAGGTTGGGTGTGGCTTCGAGGCTAAACGAGTTCGTCCTCAGGCTCAGCATCGCGAACCAAGACCGTACGAGTGAAAACCGAAGTTCCCCAAGTCAAGTCATGCCCCATTGAAGTCGCCTCAACCTCAACCGAGGTTCCCGAACGCTCACCGTTATCCCAATCGCGAACGCGAAGTGTGCCAGTGACGGTGATACGGTCGCCCTTGTTCACCGAGCCAGCGACATTGATAGCAAGTTGCTTGAACGCGGTAATGGTGAACCAGTTGGTCTCACCGTCTACCCACTTGTTTTGCTCGCGGTCAAACTTGCGGTATGAACTTGCGAGACGGAATGAAGTAATCGGCAGGCCGTCCTGAGTTACGAGGTGGCGAGGTGTTGTGGCAACGAGGCCAGTGACAGATACAGTTTCCATTGTTTCCCTTTGATAGTTTCCAAGTGAACTTTTGTCCACCCTTGGATTTTAGCATAGAGAGCCGACATTACGCAACTTCCCACGAGAGCCTTTTTTCGTTGGAAGTTCCGACGGTAGCCCCCGCCTGGATCGACCAAACCGCGAGCGCGAAATCCATTGATCCGGTTCAGCTGCAACCACGCCAAACAAGAAACCCCCGCCCGAAGGCGAGGGTTCTTGCTTTTTAGGGAAACGACTACCAACTGGATTGGTATTCGAAATCGTAATCCTTCAGACTTTCCGAAGTCAAAAGGTGGTTCAGCATTTCAGCAGTTTGCTTCAGGCTGTCGTAGTACCACTCATCAAGGTCAGTACTTCCGAAGAAGAAACCACTCTGTGGTGGTAGCAACTCATCAGCCTTCGTGGCATCAGCCAATACAGTCTGGCACGCCTCAAGAAGTTCAGCCAGTTGCTCACGAGATACCCAAGCCTTCTGGCACTCATCACGACCACCCTGAACATTCTGAACAAACCAGTTGTGAATGGCGTTCGCCTTGCGCCAGTACCCCACGCTAATTTCAATGGTGGCACTTGGGTTGCCATACTCCAAGTCTGACTTGGTCAAGCCACTAGCAGATAGCACTTCAGCGTACGCCTGCTTCTCTGGCTCTTTGTTGAAATCGTAGCCACTCACATACTTGCGAGCAGATAGATACATATCTAGTCCCATTGGACTTCCCTTTCCCTACGCCCTACTCTTTTTCAGGCACGCCACCAGTTTACACTAAGTCAGCAAAAATACAAACTATTTGGCGAAAGTTTTTTGACCTAGATCGACCAGCAGCTCCTCAACAGTATCTGGAATCTGATACCCACCAACCAAGATCCCGGCACGAATAATCATTTCTCCGGTGCTAAGTGATAGAGCTGCGGCCCAGGACGATACAACTTCGGAAGAAGCTTCTTTCTGTCCACGCTCAAGCTCACTAAGGTATCCGAGTGCCATCTTCGCACTAGCTGCAACTTGGCGTAGAGTCAAGCCTTGATCGATCCGTTCCTCGCGAGCAATGTGTCCAAGGGCTTCGCGGTAAAGAATTTCATTTTTCATACGATCAGCGTAGTGCACGCACGCCTATCCGTCAAACAAAAAACACCAGCAGCTCTCTCGCTACTGGTGCTTTCTGTCCGTTAGGGCTAGGCAACCTCGGTCAAGGTTGGATAGACACGCACGCCGTCTTCTTCAACCCACGCCACGCTATCCTCACTAATCCGCACGCCGTTTGGTTGTTCGGCATTAGTGAAGTTTTCCAGCACGCCGTTCGCAATCTCCCACGCCGATTCAGCCGACTTCGCCGTAATCCGAATTACTTGCCGAACTACAACCTCGAACTCCTTTTCGGGACGAGGGCAGTCGTCATACCAATACTCGTCGTCGTCAGGGTCGCTCGCACAATTACAGGAATCTTCCCTGTCCCTGTCCACATAATCTTGGTGGCTGTCGGGGATGTCCCATTCCTTAGTCATAATCAAGGAACGCTCGCCCTCCTCGTCGCCGTCCGAAGAAGTGAACTCCGCACCCCAGCCCTGCTCTTCCTCACTCCAAAAGTCGAAGTCCAGCGTTGGGAACTTCCGAACAATCGCATTGAAGACTGGCTCGGGAATACTCCACGCCGTATTGAACGAATAGCCCAGCGAGGTTTCGCTGTCGTCATTCAAGTCAGCGTCGCAAGCGTCCCACTTAGTTCCCCACTCACGAACATTCCAGTCATACCAACCATTCGACGAGAACTTCATTGAGTAAGCGAGTTGTTCCTCTGAAGTCATTTTGTCGTAGCCCTCTGGCTTGTAGTCGCTTGCCCCGAAGTAGAGTGCCTTGTCCTCTGGCTCAACAAAATTCCAGAACGAGAACACCTCCTCCTTGTCGTCGTAAGTTAGCGAACCAGTTTGGCTGTCGAATCCAGTTGGTGCTTTTCGTCCTGCCAGTTCCTTGAACTCAGCAATCTTTTCCTTTGAACCTGAAACGCTCAGGGTGTTGTAAACCCAGTTTGGCATTTTTAGTTCTCCTCTCCAGTTAGGTTGTGTTCCTCAATCAAGTTGTCAATGGTTAGACCAGCGTGAATCTTCACGCTCTCTAGGTGAATGGTTAGTTCTTCGTTTCCAAACTTGCGTGCCAGCATACAAGCAAGTTCCAACGAACGATACATCAGTGGGTCAGCGTATCCTTGCTCGCAGTAGTTCTCGACAAGAACACCAAGAGCAGTCAAGGCGATACCAGCAATCTGGTGGTCGTCCAAGTCCATACCCTCGATTTGGTTTTCTAGGTTTTCGCAGTTATCGCACATTGGTCGTTTCCCTTTCTCTAGCGATAATTCGATTGTAGCAGAGTATTGCGACAAAACAAACACATTCATTGGAAGTTTCGTGGCAGCTTTCGCCAGGTCCGGCGCAGCTTGTGATCGATCGATCTAGTCTTCTTGGTCAAAAGCTTCTCGGCGAACTTGGTTCATCTCGAGATCGTCTTCGATACATAGGCAGGTATCACATAGGAAATACCCCAAGTAGTTGTAGTTCCAGTGAGTAACAACGGCCGCGCAATCTACGCACCGGACTGATTCCCCGGGCGCACCGCAGACGTGGATAGTGTCATCATTTTCGATCCCGTAGAACACCTCAACGAAATCATCTTCATTCAGTTCTTCATTCATGATCCCTAGCGTATCCGCTAACCCTGACATTTCCCGGGCGATCGATCAGCAGCTTTTCTCGCGCACGCCAGCACGCCACCGTCAGTCCGGGCAAAACGAAATCCCTACCAGCGGGGGAACTGATAGGGATTTCTAATCCGTTAGCGGAGAGCGATTTTGGAAAGGGGGAAACGAGTTTGCTCAATCCGCTAACGGACTTCTTAGGCACGCCGATTACACGCCACCCCCGATTTTCGCGAGAGCGTCAGACGCAGACTTGCCGATTGAGAGCGCGATACTTTCGACTTCCATTCCGTCAAGGTGAACCGCGTGAGTTCCGCGCACAATCTCTTGCGCGCCGATTGAGTGGCACGCCTTTGGCGTAATGAACAGAACAGCCACGCCAGCCAGTTCGCACTCTTTGATAATCCGCTTTGCGTTTTCGGTTTCTTTCGAAACATAGTTTCCGTCCGATACAACAACCAACAAACGCACGCCGTCCGAGTAAGTCAGACCGAGCGCGCCATTGAGAGCCGAGAACCCCTTGTCAAAAACTTCGGTGCTATCTGGCGCAGACCAGACCGAAACTTCTTCCAATTTCTGCCCGACTTTGAGTGTCGCGAAAACATCTTCACCGAAATAGACCATAGCGGTTTTCGCCTGAACCCTACGACCAGCCTCGCTAAGAACCCAAGCAGTTGTCGCCATAGCGTCCATAGCCGAACCCATAGAACCACTAATGTCCACCATTACGCCAATGGTCAGCGTTGGGTCGTCAGTGTGTTTGCGCGACTTTGACTTCCAAGCAGGGAGTTCGCCACGCAATCCCATTGACTTCATAGCACTATTCTGAACAGCGTTGCGAGTGTTGAGTTTGCCAAGTGGCGCGTGAGTTTTGCGAATGTGAACTGAACGCTCACGATACTTCGCCTTGTCCAACATCTCAGCAATCTTGACAGCACTCGCGCGCTCACCAGATTTTGGCGCACGCTTTTCGCGAAGTGAAGAACGCGACTTAGTTCCAGTAGAACCCTCTTCGCGCTTTTCGAAAACGACCTCTGAAACTTTGCGCTCTTCGCTCTTCTTCTTACTCTGGTCAGCGCGACCCTTTGCCTCTTCTGCCCACTCTTCGCCAGTCTGTTGGTCAGTCAAGTCAATCGAAACAGCAATCGCAGTTCCACCAGCGTCCTCTTCCAAGTCCTCTTTGGTCGCGAGAACAAAAGCAATTCCAGCACCCTCGCCACTCTCGCCCTCTGGGTCAGCCTCGCGCAAAATCTCAACCCACTCGCGAGCCAAGTCAAGACCAGCGACAGTCGCGCCATTCGCGAGCGCGTGGAAACGCACCCAGACAGAACGCAACTTGTCAAACAACTCTTGACCAAGAACATCAAGCGCACGCTCATAAATCTTTTCGACATCTGCCAGACCAAGAACGCCAGCGTCCACGCGAGCGAGAGCAAGTCCAGCCATTTGCGCCATTACGCGAACCTCGCTCACCTTTGCCAATCCCTCTTCGTCAATCTCACCAAGAGCAAGACCAAGAGCAGACGCACGCAGGAAGAGCCTATTCTTTGGGTAAATCAAAACGCCAATGCGCTCAATGCGACTTTCTTCTAGCAACCAAAAAGCGTCAAGAACATTTTGGTTTCCAGCCTTATGCTCAACTTCGAAGAGCGAGTAATCCCACTTGTCAGAAGAGCGAGCGTGAAGAGCCTCGTGATAAATCACGCCAGTTGGTTCTGCCCAATCGTATTGAGTTTCGCGAAGTGTGAAGTCGCCAACCATTTCTGGCGTGGTCGCGTTTCCAAACGCACCAGCCAAGTTGATTTCGATTTCAGCAGTAGAGCCAATAAAGCAAGCAATCGCTTGACCCATACCAGCGTCCTCACCAGCATAGACAGCCAAGTCATTACGACCAGCCCAATCATTCGCGACCTTGCCAATCTGGGCGCAGGTTGCCAACCATTCCGAGGGAGTGAAACTAGCGCGAGTTGCGAGGCGCGAGTTAGGTGTGAAGTGTGTCATTTCCAGTCCTTTCCAAAACTGATTACCTATCTAGGATAGCACTTTTCGATTGTCGCGCAACCCCCATTCGCAGAAAAAATCCAGTGATCCTGGCGCAGCTATTTCCGGCCATAAGTTCCCGGGAGCTTTTCCCGGGCAGTGATCGATCAGTGGCAAAGCTGCAGACGATCGAAACGCACTATCCCCGAAAAAGCAAAAGTGCCAGATTTCTCTGGCACTTCGCTTTTCAGTTTCGGACGGAAACTAAATCTTCGCAGGACGACATTCTTCACCAAAGACGCGAGTGAAAACATCTGCCACAACTGGGCGGTCAAGTTCTGGCGCACTCGCGAGCAAGTTTGAGATTGCGAACTTAGTTCCAAACACTTCGCTGATTGACTTGTATGCCAACAGTTCGCGCATTTGTGGCGACCAAGAAGTTTCGCCATTCGCTTGCTTTTTCGCGAGGTTCTGGGCAACTGAAACAGCAGACGCAGGAACGCCCAACTTCTTTGCCAATGCCCAGTCAGTAGTCATTTCTGCCTGAATGGAAAAGCGTGAGAGCAACGCCTCGCTTAGGCGAACTCCGGGCGCATTGGGGTTTGTCGCGCCAATCACATAAAAGCCGTCCTTTGCTTTTACAGTTCCGCGCTCTGGGTTCGCAGTGATTACGATTTCTTTGCGTCCGTCCATAAGACCATAGACAGCCGAAAGAACCTTTGGGTCAATCAGACCAATCTCGTCAATCAAAAGAACTTTGCCCTCTTCGGCAGACTTGACCAAAACGCCGTCCACCCATTCGAAAGCACCACTTGGAGTTTGGACATAGCCACCAATGAAGTCCGAAAGTTCGGTGTCGCCTGAACCCAAGATTGTGTAAAGTTCATCTGGGAACGCGCCCTCAACGAGAGCAGTTTTGCCAGTTCCGGGCGCACCATACAAAAGGACATACTGATTGTTTGAGCGTGCTTTGCGAAGAACCTCGACATCTGAATGGTCGCCCCAAGAGCGAGAGAAATAAAAGTCGCCATTCGGACGCTGATACTTCTCAGCACCCTCAATAGTTTCTACGCTCACAGTTGCCTTTGCCTTTGGTTTTGGAGTTCCAGTTCCAATCTTAGCGCGAAGATTTGCGCGTCCACTTTTCGGCATTAGCGAAGATAGACCAGCAGGAACTTTGGTTTCATCTTCACCCTGAACAGCAACGCCGAAAATTAGCGAGGTGAGTTCTGGGTAAATTGCGTCCACGACTTCTTCGTGGGTTTTGGTTTCGATAGTCATTTTAGTTTTCCGTCCTTTTCGATTTCCCTAGTAAAGGTTTTCTGGGTAGCCAACTTCGGCGCGCGCTTTGGTAATTCGGCGCAACGCAGACGCAGGTGCTTTCCAAGCACTAATGTCAGTGAAATCAACATCAGTTAGTTCGAACACGATTGGTCGTGGTCGTGGTGTAAATCCCTCTGGGAACATACGCGCAGTGATTTCGCTCGCACGCGAACCAAGTTCGACAGCCTTGTCAATAGGCGACATAGCGTCAAACTCTTTCGGAGTGCGAACAAAGTTAGTGCGCCATTGAGCGCGAGGTGTGAAACTACTAATGGTGCGATAGATAACAGCCATACTTACGACTTCGCCCTTTTCGTTTTTACCACTTGGGGTAATCAGAACTTGGGTGGTTCGTGCGTATGAGTTAGTTGCGTGCGCCTCTAAATAAATGCCCATTCCCATTAGGCGAGGCTTGTTGCTTACCTCTTCGTGCGAAGTGGCAAGTGCGTCAGCAATTTCGGAAGATACTTCCCCGAATGTTGTTGGGTTCACTTTCGTGCCTTTCCAATTAGTTGAGTGTCGTTTTCCCGACAAGAGCAACTTTACACGAAGTCGCGACAAAAGCGCAACTCTTCCAACAAAGATTTTTTATTTATTTTTCCCGGGCGATCGATCAGCAGCTAGTCGTCGTCGAGATCGTCGAAAGTTAGGGGATCAAGATCTTCGTCTAAGAAGGGGTTAGCAGGGGTCGAGCTAATCGCATCTTGGGCACAGTCCAAGCAAACTATCCACTGAGTACTTTCATCGAGTCCTATTAGATATGCATAGAAGGTGCCATTAGATTGGCCCACGTCTTCAGTGCAGCTGATGCATGCAATGTCAGCTAAATCCTCGGGGGTAACTAGTCCAGCCACTATGGCCATACCAGCATCGACTTCGTCTTCTATTAAGTGGAGTTCAATTGCTCTCATGAAATCTAATCGTACTGCAGTTAATAAATAGTGATTCGTGAGAAGTTCGTTGATGCCAAGCCGGCGATCGATCCGCTTAAAAGAAAACTTCCCACGAACGAATTCGTAGAAAGTTTCAGTGGATCCGTTAGCTAGTTACTTCCAACGCTCCACAAACACGTGACCAGCACCGTTACCTTCTGGGTCCATCGACGGGATGAGTGCTTGCCCGTTATCAAGAAGAATGACGAATCCGACATCGTACGAGTCTTCCCATCCCATGTCCGCGAGTTCGCTTGCCGTCAACGGACGCACGCCGACAATCTTGGCACCAACGATGGAACCGTATTCCGTCGCGATGTACTTCTTTGCATCAAATTTAGTTTCCATTAGCTAATCACTTCCGTCATGGTTTCTGATTCTTCGACGTCATTGTCAAGGTCCGTGAAGTCAAACGGCTCGCCGTCATAATCACTCTCGTCTACATGCCCTTGGGACACGAAGTATTTGGCTAGCGCTTCATCGGCGCTAGTGGCGTAGACCGTAAAGGACTCGCCTGATAACACAGTGAATGGTTGTTTAGTAGTCATATCTATAACGTAGCATGCGCTTGCCGTTTTGTCAACTACCGAGATGACCCGTCATCATTAAGCTTCTTACGAGGAGGCAAGATCTTCGTTAGAAGTTGGACCGGCGTGAGCTTCTCATCACCGGGGATTGACCCGTACTTGTGAAGCAGCTTTAGAAGCAGGCCCGCAACGAACAAGTCATCACTGAATGCCATCCATGGGAAGATGAGATCAAAAGGATCAACCGGCATCACAAGATATGCAATACATAAAGTCGCAATGACTTTAACCCACCAAGGTGTCCGTTTGAACTGCGCGACGTACTGACGCAGGGCGTCTTTAATTCTTTGTCGCAAGTAGAGAGCTCTTCTCTTTGAAGGTCCAAGCCGCTAAACGCTCTCCGTTTAAAGTTACTGCTGCAAGCTGCTTCTCGGCATCCGTGAGATCCTCCGCGAAGACAATAACTCGTTCGAAGTTAGAGCTCGCCGCTGAAGGTTTTACCTGGTATTCAAATCCGTACATGATTCTTTCTTTCGTTAATAGTTTAGCTCATCCGTCTTGAGGCAAGCCGCGTTGAAAAAGTTGGGAAGTAGTTCAGAGGGACATCCGCGAAGTCCGCGGGCACCAACTTCCTACCAAGCCGTTCCTCGACACATCCGATGCAGAGCATTCCACGCCGTTTCTTGTAGATCGAGTCCCAGACCATGTCCGTCAACATGTAGTACTCATCGATGTGAAGTGTATTCTCACCGCAGTCCCTGCAGACAAACGGCTCACAGTCTACCTCACAGAAAGGCTCGCCGCAACTACCAATCATTATTGGCGTCCGCGCCGAGTTCAGCGAGGATGTCCTTGATTTCGTTCTCGACCGATTCGGGCACGCCCGCTCCGTAGACAACCAAGGAGTCCAGCTCTGGACCTTCGTCATCGGACAGGTACCCAACAGGTACCGTACGCCCATCATTCAAAGTGACAACCGCCTGGTTAACCCAGCGCATAGCTTCCGAAGAAGTAACTTTTAATTTTCCCATGTAGTAACTGTAACACGGCGCTCGCCGAATGTCAAGTTAACTACTCAGGATTTTCTCCACAGCCCCAGCAATGCCTGCAGATCTCTGCGTCTTCTTTGTTCCAACCAGTTCCATTGCACTGGCCACATGTCAAGCTGGCCACTAGTACTTCTTCGTCGTTTGGTACTTCAGATGCATTGGGCTTGGTTGGTGGACAAAGCCCTCGGGCAGCTCGTGCTGCTTGATGAAACAAGGAAGAACATAGCGCAAAGGACCGGGCCCTGGAGGGTTGACGCCATGGGGGTGAGTCTCTCCAGATGAGAACATCAACATCGAACCAGGCTTTGGTTTTAGCTCGAGGCCTTGCTCAGGGAAGATGACCTCGCCATACGTGTAGTCGTCGTTCAAGTAAACAACAGCTGCATATGCCACATGTGGGTCTACGTGGTTATCAACGTGGACCTTGAGGTCAGAGCCCTCGTATTGGCGCTGGATGGTGCCAGCTCCTGTGAAGTACAAATTTGGGTCATACGCGATGATGTTGTTGATTCCCTGGTTGACGCGACCAATAACTTCCGAATTAGGAAACATGATGTTCTTATCAGCCCAGTCGAAAGTGATCTCCATCTTGCCCTCCTTCTGAAGAGTTTCGATGTCGCGAGTTCCGAATTCCGCCTCTGCCTTATCGCGGAGGTGGTCCATGTAGTGGCCGAGCCAGTCTTCCTCCGTCAAAGTTTCAACGAACGCAAAGATTAATTCGATGTCCGCTGAGCTGAGGAAGTTCTTAACCTCCCACACTTCAGAGGCTAGCTCCTCAACTTCGTACCCGGCTTGTTTAAAAGCTTCGACGTTAATTGGCATCCGTGTTCTCCTCGGTTGTTCGTTTGTTGATGAATGCGGGAAGTGCATATCGGGTGGGTCCAGCTTCTACTGGAAGCACGCCGTGCAAATAGTCATCCGCTGATGGAAAGATTATAAGATCCTTCGCAGCCGGCTTTATCTTCACATCAATTCGTGGGAAGTGTAGCTCGCCGCCTTCGAAGTCCCCGTTCACGTACATGACAGCTGCATAAACAACTAACGGATTTGACTCACTGTCGATGTGATAGTTCAGTTGCACGCCTTCGTACTGTCTTTGGATGGAACCCGCGCCGCAAAGCTCGAGCTCCGGGAACTGAACAAAGATCGAAGCAAGCCGTTCGTTGATTGTTCCCATCAGATCCGGATCCTGGATAATCGCATTCTTGTCAACCCACTCGCCGTCGATGTTAATCCGGTGACCTAGGGCCTGAGCCTCTTCAAAAGTTTTAACCCCGTACTGGTCCTCGATGAATCGGTACAAGCTTTCAGTGTAAGAGACTCGCCAGTCTTCTTCGTTCATTGTTGAGAACTGTAGCTTCAGCTTGCTGACTTCATCCTCTGTGAGGAAGTTACGTACAACAAAGATCCCTGGGTAAATCTCTTCTGCATGCAGGCCTGCAGTTTCGAAATGATTAAGCGCTAGATCGGTCATGAGTGAATTATATCTCATCTACTCCGAGACCGTGAACAATCCGGTTTCTTTTGATAGACGTTGCAACGTTGGAAGATCTGGCATTCCGGATGCATCTGATCCAACTCGGCCGATCGTCCGTTGGAAGTTAGCGAAGGCGGAAGCTGTAGCTGCATCCCACTTCCCGCGGTCAGCTCCTTTGAGGTCCGTTACAAGTGAGAGCGCTAGCTGAACCCGTTCGATATCCGTGTTCTTGGTACGGGCAGCTAATAACTTAGGAAGACGGATCTCCTTAGGTGAGCTCGCCGCTTCGTTAATTGTTTGAAGCTCGACTCGATCCGGAGCTCCCCCAGTTAACTTCTGAACAAGCTTCGTGAGAAGATGCAGGCCGCTCATCCCTGGTGTAACCGGCCGGCAAAACAAAACAACTTCGTTTAAAGATCGGATCCGTTGATGCACGCCGTTCTTGTTTTGGTAGACGCCCGTCCCGGTGGTGTCCCCCTCGATCGCGAGGAACTCACCAGTTCGTTTGAAGTTACGCGTGTCAGCTACGATCCCGCAGTGTGGGGAAGAGAACGCGCTCGCCGTGTTACTGGAGAATGCATATACCGCGATGTCACCGGCTCGAGGTGTTCGTGAGATGTTCCCCGTACGTACGCAGGCCGCTAGTCCCGCGGGCACATAAGTGAAAGATGGTAGACGCAGGCCAGACTCGCGGGCAACAACATCAATGAAGGCACCCGCCCAAGGTTGGGCGTCATAGCCTACCCGCTGTCCAAATACATTACGGCCGAGGAGCTCGGAGGTGTACCCGTTGTACTTCCTCGCCGTCGCAATAAACGCGCTTATTAAAGCTTTATTAGATCTGGTCACCCGTTGAGTCTAACACAGTAGACGCGTCAAAGAAAGATTCAAGATCCGTTAGAAGGTTTGCAGCTTCTTGAGTCAACGTTGTGATCCGTATGTGCTCGATCCGTGTATGTGCGTTTGCAATGTCCGCTTTAAGGTTCCCGTACAGAGCGCGTGCCGCTTCGAGGATCTCTCCCTGAGTCTTCATTATTTCTTTTCTTCCTCCGAAGTAAGCGCAGGCCGCTCTTCCGTTTTCTCATCCGTGACTATATCAGCATCAATGATCTCTTTATCCGGAGACACGTGAATTCCTGCATCCGCCAACTTCGCAGCAGTCGCGATCGCACCCTGAGCTAAGCGGTCCAACCTCTCGGCAATGACACTAGCTGCAGGCCGTACATCAATGTTGACGTTCGTGTCTATCTCCACGCCGCCTCTTACACCAGCGCGATCTAGGATCTCCGTTGCAGCTTTGAGTCTTACCGGCTCGCTCTCAGCATACTCCATGAGTTCTTCCAGCTTATCAACTGCGTACGGTGCAGCCTGCATCAACTTCGCACGAGCTCGTTCGATGTCATCCGTCGTTTTATGTTGGATGGATCTCAGGTGTACTCTGCACAGGCCGTCATCGTTTGGACGCCCGCTGGACCATAGCATACATCTGATTCCGTCATCCTTTATGTGACGACAACGAGCTGGCATGGCAAGCGGTTTCCGTTTCGGAGACATAGGTCCCCCGGCTTCTTGCTCCTTGAGGTACATACGGGTGGCATTAACTACCCACGGAGGAACCAAGTAGTCGCTCGCCGTTTCCGCTAAGAGGTCCAGGCCTGTGATGAAGTCGGAGTTCTTGTTGTCCGGTTCAGCAAGGATCGGTTTCTTTTCGGCTAAAGATAGTAGACGCTTCTCGGCGATTGATTCCTTCGAACGAACGCGGATTAGTCCCGTTGGAACTCCGTTGAGGGAGTAGACGCTGTCCCAGATGAGACGCGCTCGCCGAATAATAGCACGGTTTTCAAATGTATCTTGGCAGACGCCCTTGTCCACTTCCTCGATGCCGTATTGGCTGAGGTCAACGCGCATGTCGATGGGGTCATCAATCATGTATTCAGGTGCTAAGTTTTTGCTGTCTATCTCGTCATCAAACATCTCATGAACTTTCGTTCGAAGTTAGGGCGACGGCTAGCTTAACTGGGGAGAGGACTTGTAAACTAGCCGCCGCTGTATTAATTTTACGGGACGCCGTTAATGTTGATTTATCTTCGGACGAAGTCGGACGAAAATTTTGCGCGTGGAGAGGGAGACGGCTGCCTTTTCCCTCTTTTATTAACAAATCTTTGGGGGTATCTAGCCACCCTGCTATAATAATCCGCTTACGTTCTTGCCGTTTAGGTCACCAGATAGTAGTCGGAATTTACCGCTTTTGTCCCGTTCAAACTTCTGGCTTCGGAGCTGGGCTTGTTCTGTTTTGCGATTACGGACTGAGATGATTGCTCGCCGAAGATCGGCTTCGAAGACAAATCCTGGGTGGGCTAACTTTAGATGGCCGTGCTCGATCCAACTGTAGATTGTCTTCTCGGTAACCTGAGCCATCTCTGCAGCTAACTTAATCTTTATCATTTTGTCGTCCATCGGATAATCCTATACATAGTCGGCGCAGACGGCATAGACTTCATCCTCGCCGTAGTTGTGGTCGGGGGTTAGGTCAACAACAATTGAATCCTTTGTAAAAGGTTTACCTGGATAGACCCAGATGTGGCCGTGGCTGGTGAGGGCATAGTCATCAGACTGGTGCCAGAAGAACTTGTATCCTTGGTCTTTCTTTGAGAAATAATCTAGGGCTTCCAAATTCTTGCAGTGGAACCAAGCATCACGATGGATGAGCTCAACAAATGTCGAACCAACTTCGTGTTGGGGTTTATCGTGTCCGAAGAAAATCTTTCCGTCAACCACCCAGACATCGACTTCAACATCGACACCCACATTCAAAGCTTCTACTAGATAAGAAGGGGTGTTCTCCCGTTCTGGGTTGGGGCCGTCAATGTTACCACGATGTGAGATTAACTTAGCCGTTGACATGTGCCTCCAAATCTTCTGGTGTTCCTAAGCTAATCATACGATCTACTTCGTAAGTTCCGATCTTCAACCCGCTGGTGATTGCTTCATTGTAAGCTGGGCAAATATAGAACTCTCCGTTGGTTCGGATATCCTTCTCAATCATCTGCTCGGCAAACTTTACATAGTCTGAGCCATGCTTCCAGTAGTAGATTCCCACCGTGGCGGTGTCGCTGATGACCTGCTTCTCGGCAACCTCTGTTACAAATCCGCCGTCTTCGACTTTGGCATATGACCATTTAGGGTCTTGGCTCTCGAAGATTGCAATAGATCCGTCAAGATTCCTATCTCCGGCATCTTGAAGAAATGCCCTTGCATCCCATTCAACTAGTTGATCGGAGTTACAGATGATTAGTGGGTTCTCGTTATTGATAAGTTCTTTGGCCAGCAAGGAAGTTGAAGCTGCTCCTTCGGTCAAGGCATCAACGCCGATGACCGTGACCTCGGGGGCAAATGGACAGATGCTTCGTAAGAAGTTTTTGAGATCATACTTCTCGACAATCGGCTCTTGGGCTAGGTAGATGAAGTGCCCGTTCATGTCAAGGCTATAGATGACCTTTTGAATCATGGGCATACCTTTGACTTCAATCATAGGCTTAGGGTTTTCGTAGCCCTTCTCTACAAATCTACTTCCAGCCCCCGCCATCGGAATTAGGATGTTAAAAGTTGGGGCTTCTGGTTCTTTAAGTTCTTCCATAGTTTTCAATACCAATCTATGAGTCAAGTCAATTCTGTTATTTACTGGGACTAACTTCGCACCAGATTGTTCAGCTGCAAGTCTACCTACAACACTGTCTTCAAAGATAGCCGTTGTAGACGCATCCGCTCCCAGAGTTTTCATAGCTAGAAGATATCCTTCAGGGGATGGCTTTGGGGCTGGGGTCTCCTCGTTACTGATTGAGATATCTACCAAGCCCTCGATGCCTAGTCGTCGGAGACAAGTGTCTAGAGTTTCTCGAACGCTATTGCTTACAACGCCAATCTTGAATCCATTCTGCCTCACCATGTTTAGGGTGTTCACGATCTCTAGATCTTTGGGAATCCAATCAAATAACCTAGCCGTGTGCTTCTGCTTGGATTGCCAGACCTCTTCAAGTTTTTCCTTTGGAAGACCTTTGTCCTTGCTCAGGATCTCGAGCTTTGTTCTGGTTGTTAGACCTTCGTAAATTGTTTCTTGTTCAGCTTCGGTTATGACGAACCTCTCATCGACCTCGGCCAATGCCGAGTTAAGTGCTTTGAAGTGAAGTTCCCGGCTATCAACCAAGACCCCGTCAAGATCAAATAAGAGTGCGTATGTCATGTTTAAACCTTAGCTCATCAGAAACTTTTTAAGCTCTGTATTATTTTCAATTTGCCCGATTATTTCTGATGCTTTTCTGTCATGTGAGATCGAGATGTAGGTGTGTCTAAGTTCATGCGCCAGATGATAGTAGTGCGGGTGAATACGGGTCATGGTTTGTTGGTCTGGAGCAGGGGTTGTTAGTGGTGTCGAAAGCTCTACCACGACTCCGCCAGGTTTCATGGCAAGCATTGTTGTTAACCCTGCACTGGTGATTGAAGCTAGTGTTCTGGTTTCAGCTACAAACCTAAGCTGATGTTCAAACGAATCAATATCTTCTGGCGAGAAAATCTCGAACCCTAGTTCCCTGAAATACTCCTCGACTAAGGCTTCGTCATCAAGTCGATCATTGGTTTTGTATTTGTATTTCTCACGGATCTCGGCGAGTGTTAGGTTTGCGTATTCTTCATCCGTTGCCCTGAAAACACTGTTGGATAGAGTCTTGCTTCGACTGAGGTAGACTTTACGGAATGGGGTAATAGAATCCAAATCAACAAGACCATTTAGTAAAAATTTAGAAATGTCTTTAGCTACTGATAAATTGGTTGTGTAATTCTCATAAATTACGAAGTTATTTATTCGGCATGGGTTACGTCTATCGAAGGGAAGCCGAGAGGTTTTGTGACCCCCGCTCTCAAGTAGTTTCACAATGTGCTCGTATATCGAGTTGATGTGTGAACTACTAAACTCTTGCTCTGCACCAGTCATGGTCAGAACAATGTGAATCTTATATCCGCCTTGTTCGGCTTGTTTTAGCTCTTGGATAATTATTGGAATAATCTCGGTGATTACGTGAAAGTATGCTGTTTGGATTGGCAGAATAATTTTTCTATCCTCTGACACCAAATCCTTTGAAGTCCCTTGGTCAAAATCAATATGGCTATCTTCCACCGAGTAATTGCCATATTCATTGCGGAATACATACTTCGGCTCCAAGTAGTGATTGAAGTTGTAATTGATTTTTTCCCAAGAAGGTAGCATACCGACATCCTATCACTCTTCCCCAAAAAAGAAAACGGGCCACCCGAAGGTGACCCGTAAAGACCTAAGCTCTCCCGCTTAGTTCTTATATCTCCATCCTACTTCTTTTTCGGAGTGGTCTTTGGTTTAGCCTTTGGCTTTGGCTTAGCCTTAGCAACTGGAGTGTCGGCGATATCTTTCTTGATCGCTTCCTTCTTCTCAGAAGATTTCGCAGCTGGCTTCTTTGCGGGAGCTTTCGCGGGAGCTTTCTTAGCAGGTGTAGGTACAACCTCAATCTTTGGAATTGAATCTGCCTTACCTGAGACAGTCGCTGGTACTACCTTGATCTCAACCCAACGGCCTTTGTCATCACGCTCTACGGCCACAATCTCAGGATTGATAGCTTTCTTCTTGTCCTTGCGGAACCAATTAAACAGACCCATGGTCTCGTCCTTCTTCCTCTTCTCCAAACTTTTTCCAAATTTGGTTTAGTGAGTCAACATCAACCACCGGATCAATATCGCCGATAGCTTTCCAGATGTACTCGGTTAGCGTCTCTGCTACTCCTGAATCAATCAGGTCATAGTCTACCAATACCTGGATGTGTTCTTCCAGATATCGGGCAGCTTGTTCTTTCATCATTTCAAATCACATCCTACAACAAAAGACAGTCTTGGCACAAGAAGACATTCAAACGACTTGCTTTATCCAAGATCTCACCGTTTGGACTTACTGGTGCTGGAATAACTTTAACGCCACTTGCTCCACACTTATCGCAGTTAGGTGGTACATCGCCAATCCAATTCAGCTCGACTCCAGCCTTCTTAGCTGCAATCATCCCCTGGGTCAAAGCGTGCGACGAACCCATTCCCTTCGTACTACGCAGGAACTTACGCAGATCTCCAGTTTCCAGTACAGCCCTAGGAGTGTTGCACTTACATCCAGCAGCGTTTGGTTCACAGACGAACCATCCAAGATCCGCCTTAAACTTGTGACGAACTATCGGATGTCCACAAATACAGACCCGTCGATCCTGAATGTGTTTACCATTCTCAATCTCGTCCAGAACTTCCTGAACTTCGTTCTCGTCTACACCTAGGAAGTCGAAAACATCACCCATAACATTTCTCCAATCTCAAAAGTCAAATGTCAAATTACAAGTACTCTTATACTATCACTCTTTTATAAATCTATTAACGACTATGGTTTACATTCAGCGCTAGAAAAAATTCCTCGCGCGTGAATAGGAAATATAATCACTAATAAATTTATAGTATATAGATATCATAGTTTCATTAGCAAAATTTTCCACTTCTTTTTTCTTTCTTCTTGCTAATAACCTACCCTACCTTAGCTCCGATCCTTCGGATATTATCAAAATAAATAACGGCGTCTATCATTTGCCTTAAATCCCACACCCTAATACACTCCAACCTACCCTGCTATACTTCACCCTCTCTTTTCTCTGCCTCTGCTTCTTATATCCGTATATCGGCGTCTATCATTTTTGCCCCTTTCAACTCATTTCAACTCAAAACAAAATAAGATAACAAATATATAACGCCAACTTCCAACGAAGCTTCGTTTAAAGATTTCGCGCGAAAGCACGAATTAACCAAACTTAACAACACTTCCAACGAACCTTCATTCGAAGTTGCAGCAACTTAAGTAATACCGGCGTCTATTATTTTTAGCCCACCCTTACCTTCATTCGAAGTTATTTTGCCCATATACCTACCACGACTTCCCGCCCCCGCCACCCCCTCAGTTTTTAAGACCGTCGTCGGCGAGGGCTCACACAGCTAGTTGACATATCTATATGTAGGGTGTAAGGTCAGAGCATGATTAATGCACGAGACACATTAGAGCTACTTGCGGACCTGGCTAGGGTAAGTAAGAATGACCAGTTCATCGAAGCGGGTTCTTTTAGGATCTACGCAACTACTGTTGTGAACAACTCGGTTGTTGAAGGGATTGACCCACAATCTCGAACTGACCTTAGGGAACTGAAGGAAGGGGCTGACTACCTGGCATTTGGCGTAGCTGCTATTACTAATAGTAATCCAAAGGTCTTCTACTGCGACCCAGAGATGTCTGCGGTTATTCAGGCTTCTGCCGGAGCAATGGACAATACCGACCTAACTGACCTAAGCCTACTGCCTAGCAAGTACGGCTTCTGTTACTTTGCACAGGGAATCAAGCTATCTAAGGGCATGATTATTCACGCGCTTTTGTGGTGCGTACAGCCAAAGGATCCAGGCAATATCCTTGTTTACGGGTTGAACGATAAGTTCAACGAGGAAGACGGCTCGAAAGAATCGTGGGCAGAGTATCTGGAGCACCACGGCTTTGACCAGATTAAATACGAACGCTGGGTATTTAGGTTCAACCTTTCATATCGCGAAGGCACCCAACTATCTCCTGTTACCCCCGAAGAGCGCGAAGATTTTACTGCTAAGAGCCGTGAGATGTATAGGATGCACGCAATTGATCTTGACCCTAGGCAGGTATTTCACGCTCTAATGCTCATGCTTAATCAAGAACCAGATGTTATTCACATCTCAAAAGCGGAAGCAACCAAGAAAAAAGCAGCTCGACTTACAAAAAAGAAGATGCCAACCGAAGTTACGGTCATTGACATTCGCCGTAAATATGCAACAGTTGCGAGTTCTGGAGGGTCTAGCGACCGTGAGTACTCACACCGCTGGGTTGTAAACGGATTCTGGCGGTGGCAACCATATAAAGATGCCAACAAAGAATGGAAGCGCAAGCGCATCTGGATTGATTCATATGTAAAAGGTCCAGCGGATAAGCCACTGCATATCACTGAAAAGGTTTACGCACTTCTTAAATAGGACAAAACATCCCAAGCTAAAATAGTTTCATGGAAACCAGGGATCCACTGCGCCGAGCTCTAGAACGTATAGAGCTATGTACCTATGCCATACAAGAAGCGCATTACGAGGTAGAAGAACCTACGGATCCAGAGAAAAAGGCAGACCTACTACTTGCGGTAGAAGCCCTAGCTTATGAAGCTATAGACCTTCTTAGCACTGCGAAGTTGTATGCGTGGGGGCCGGACCAAGAAGAGTTCGAAGGCGAGCAATAGCTACTTCTGCTTCTTTTTCTTTATTAGATACAGAAATATGCGAGTGACCGCAAATATACGATAGATCTTGATAAGTTCCAATTAGACGCTGGTCCGTAGGATCTTTTGATAGAAGCTCGCACCTTAGCTCAACAACAATCTGATTGTCTTTTAATAGACCTGCATTTACTAATCCAGATCCAGTAGGGGCAACCAATACTGACGTCTGCGCCATTAGGTCAACTTGATCCTGAAACGAGTTCATATCCTCGGGCTTGATAATACTAAACCCCACAGACTTCAGAAACTCTTCTAGACGTTCCTCATTATGTACTCGGATATCGTCACGATAGCCAGGATGATTATCATCTTCCCACAAAGTAAAGCCAGCACCGCCCCTGCTTATATATACCCATTTATCTGGCACATAAGACGAATCAACCAAAGACATACTCTTAATTAGGTCAAACGCAGCTTTTATGTCAATCAGCGACCCGTTCATACCTAGGTCATATTCAACCAAATAACTAAAGTTTGTCATCCTAGATACCGACAGCAACGGATCTAGCCCATTAATAGAGCCCTTAGGGTCATCAATGACCAAGTAATCAATCCCAGCTTTATCTAAAGCTCGGAGAATAGGCTCATACAAAGAGTACGAGTTAGTGTAGCGAGTATCCGCATAGATGATGAATAGGGTTTCTGGCCTGACCCTTTGGACCCTAAGTATTGTAGACAGGGTGTCCATTATTGTGTGATAGAACTCATATCTGAAGGAGATCAAGAACTTAAACCGATTAGATGTAAATCTTTCATCCTCTATGAGCTGATAGTTATTATGAAGGCTAGAGACAACTTCATCTATTGAACCGACAACAAATCTGCGGTTCATTAAAGAAAACGCTACATAAGCATCTTCCTGCGTTGTTTTAGATATATCTAATTCACCAGGAAGGGTAGAACTTGTCATTTATGGAACCTAGGTGGAAACAACACCTTTGCTAGCTGGGCATGACCATCAGGTTGCTTTTGTATTTGCCTAATAATAGGCATGACCTTCACCCAAAAATAGATGCTAAAACTTAGTATTGATAGCAACCATACAGCAACGATTACCAACAATACTAAATTCCAGCTATTATTCATGATCTAAGTATAACTTAGATACGGCCTCGACGTCCGGTTCCACGAGACTGCTTGCGATATTGAACAGCAGCAATAATGAACAAACTAATGAAGCCAACCAACAAGGTTGTAACTACACCAGCAGCAAACGAAGCCCAATCTAAAACAAATGAAATTACCACAGTAACCTCCTTAAGGTCCCCTAAATACTAACACTTAGACCGATTCAGCGCAAGCTAGACATGATAAAATAGGTATCGGGGAGAGGCCACCTAACGGGAGCCTCCATTTTGTCTACGAAAAATAAGAACAGCAAAGCTGGTCTAACCCTCGACATCACGTACAGGGTTATAGCCACATTCATTGCCAGCGCGCTCGGCGTAATCGGAGCTGGCTCAATTATTGGTTTAGATGTGTGGATGTCCGCCGCGCTTGGTGGTCTGCTAGCAGTTGCAAAGGTTGTCGAGAAGCTAGCTCTCGCTTTCTTAGAGGACGGAAAGATCAGCCGAAGTGAAGTCAACATGATTTTCTCTCAAGTTGTCCGCCTCAAAGAAGCTGGAGAAGACTCCTCAAATGCGTCTAAACCTAAGAAATAGACCCCTACTAAACGCATATTTAGCCGTAAGCCTAGCTTTTCTTTTCCCCCTAGCAGCAGGCTCTACTATTTCATATGCCTCGGTTGATCCTGCCCAGCAGGTTGCCGATCTCCAGCAGGATCTACAGACATACACTCAGCAATACTCAACCTATACAGGGCACTACCAGACCTATGCCCCCGAAAGAATAAACGAACTAAATGACTTTGCATCAGCATTAACCCCATTCTCTTCGGCCGTATCCAGCGCAAGTTCAGCACTACAGAACCACTACACTGCTTTATCAGCCCTTCAGGTTGCACAGGCAAATGTAGATGCAGTACCAGGGCAGATCGCTACAGCTCAGGCTTCGTTAGAAGTTGCACAAACAAACTATGACACAGCGTCTGCCTCTTTAGCTGCTTTACAACCGAGTTACTCAGAAGCTTTGTCCGCTAGAAACACTGCCTACACTAACTACCTATCAACCGTTGTCAACTCAAGCATTATTGAAAACTTTGACGGAAACCAAATTACCTCAGGAATTCAGTTTCTACTAAACGGAACTACCGGATTAGTTTCAAATACTGGCAACCCGATGATCACCAGTCAGCGAATTTATGTAAATGGGAATGGTGCAAATCTACACATTATTCCGCCAGTCAATTCTTCTCCAACAGCTCTCGGCTTCGAGACATATGCACGCAATGGCGATCAAACCATCACTGTTACTTTCACCGACAACACCACTGCTACTTTTATCAACCCTAATGGTGTTGGTAACTCCAACTGCCCAAATTACTACTGCAATGTTTCCTATACTGCACCAACAGGCAAAATAATTAAGTCCTATATCATTCCAGGCGACTTTGACATTCTCTACCTAGACAAGTTTACATTCACTAGTAACTCTTACGATGTAACCGCACAGCAAACTTATCTAGATGCGCAAGCAGCTTTAGATGCTTTGACCCCAAACTACACTGCAGCAACCAATGCAGTAAGTTCAACAAGTGCTGCACTCGCGAGTTCTCAGCAAAATTATGACAATTTATCTGCTCCAAGCTACCTCCAGAATCTAGAAACGATCCGTGACAACGCACAGCAAGCTTCATCCGATGCTTCAACAACCCTCATAGAAGCAATAAACACTGCTACAGTTGCAAAACAAGCAGTAGTAGCTGCTATTTCCGCCATTACTTTACCGCCTACCAGCCTAGAAGTTACCTCTACAGCCGATACCACCGACACAGGTACCCTCCGCTGGGCAATTACACAGGCTAACGCACAGGCTGGTGGCATCTACGATCTCATCACTATTAAGACAACAGAGCCAATCGTTCTGACCGCAAACCTCCCGTTAATTACCCAGAACGTCACAATCACTTCTGCCAACCGAGCAACCTCGATTATTGATGGTAATGCTCTTTATACCGCATTTGATATGAGAGGCAGCTCCCTCACACTGAACCTATCTAATGTCACCATTCAGAACACCTTTGCATCCGACTGGCAACGCGGATCAGCTTTGTGGATTGTTCGTGGAACTGCCAATGTTAATAACGTTCACTTCCGCAACATTGCACAAGGAACTGCCGTAACAACTAAGGAAGGTGGTTCGTATATTAATATTTCGAACTCACTTTTCACGAACAACAATCAAGGTGTTTTTTCTAACTATGGTGGAACACCAAGCGTAACCTCTGCCTTAGACACCGCTTACGACAACCGCATCACTATTACAGGCACAACCTTCAGCAACAACTCAACCGCCATCTACGGCGAGCGTACGGTTCTAGTTGATAACTCAACCTTCAACTCAAACGGTTATGCATTCCGCATGCAGGGCATTAACAAACATCGAGTAACTAACTCAATCTTCAACGCTAACCAATACGCTATTTATACCAACTCATGGATCCCAACTAGCTGGACCTCCTTCTTTGCAGATCCACCACAGGGTCGTGTAATCCACAACAACACTTTCACCAACAACGTAAACAAGGTAATCACCCTAGATGACCGCAATAACGATGGTAAGTCCAACCAAAGAGGTGCGTCTATTCAAGGCAACACTTGGGACGGCAAGGGTGGCACGTTTGTTGAGTACAACCACTTTGACACCACAAACAATGTAAATAACTACTATGCAATTAACCTTACAAACTTTAACGAACAGATTACCCATCCATTTGCGTATGCTAATAATTTAGAAGTTTCGCCAAAGATTGCAGCCCCAACTAATGTACAAGCAACCACCCACCAAGATGGTTCCGTAACCCTAACTTGGAACGCATCAGTAACTCAGAACACTCAAGTAGAGCGATACGCAGTATTCTTCACCACTGGTGATCACGCGGGATGGGCAGTAGCTGCCACTTCTACTTCAATTAATCTTCCGGCTCAGATTTTTGCATCAACCGGAGGAAGAGGTTTAACCTATACCTTCAAGATCCGCGGTGACATTGACAGCATCGCGCTCTATTCAGAGTTCTCGACTACAGTTACTGCAAACATCTCATCCCCTGCTCCAACAGGGTTGTATTCAATCACTGAGGGCCAGTCTCTCCTAATTAATGCAATTCAAGGCCACACATTTCAATCGGTAACCGCTTGGTATGGAAACCCAGAAGATGCTTCCTGCGGTCTAGATGTTTCTCAGCAGATAACTCAGATCTTCGCAGGAACTACATCAGTAATTGCCCTATCTGATAACAGCATCGCTGGGGATACCTGCCCTGGCGTAGTCAAGGTTTTAGTTATTCAGAATTTTACTTATGCCCCGATTCCAGTAGTAGTTCCACCAACCCCAGAACCAACGCCTGAACCAACCCCAACCCCAACGCCACAGCCAACGCCTGAACCAAGTCCAGCCCCATCACCGGAGCCAACCCCATCACCGGAACCGACACCAACCCCAAGCCCAACGCCAACTCCCGAACCTGAACCAACCCCGACACCAACACCAACCCCGACACCAACACCAACCCCAGAACCAACACCTGAACCTACTCCCGTACCTGAGCCAGAGCCCACACCAGTAGACCCAGAACCAACACCAGAGCCGGAACCAACCCCAGAACCAGAGCCGTCACCAGAACCGGAAGAAACAGCAAAGCCAGAAGAACCTGTAGTAGAGCCTGAAGAAGAACCTTCACCTGAACCAACTCCTTCCGAGGAGCCTGAAGCGCCTATAGAAGAAGATCCTATCACTTCTGTTGAAGAGCTACCAGAAGAGATTACAGCTGAAGTTATTTTGTCTATTGCACTAGACGAGATCGTTCCAACTGATTTAACAGCAGCTCAGGCAGAAGAGATTAAGGAAGCAGCTCTAGAAATCTTCGAAACAGCTAAAGCTGGATCCCCAGAGTACGAGCAAGCACTTGATGCTCTTATGGTTGCCGCTCAAGCGGACGACATCGTTGTATCTGAAGAGCTTGCAAGTATTCCAGGTATTGGTGCTGCCGCAGTAGCAGTTGCCGAAATTCTAAACCTTTTGTCTAACGTCGGTGCTGACATGAGCCCTCAGGTTCGTGAAGATGCACAGAAGGCAACCGTAGCCGCGGTTATCGTTGGTCAAATCGCTGGAGCAGCAATCGCTGCAACTGCATCAGCCGCTCCTGCTGGAGCCTCACGAAGGATCAAATAATGTACGAATACAGAGTCAAGTCTGTCCTCGGCGTTGTTGACGGGGATACTATCGACGTTGACATTGACTTAGGCTTTGACATTTCAATCACCAAGCGCGTCCGCCTTGCGGGCATCGACACCCCAGAGTCACGCACTTCTAACAAAGCAGAAAAAGCGCTCGGGCTTGAAGTTAAGGATCTTCTTAAGAAGAAACTTAAAGAAGCAACAACCGTTGTGATCAGAACAGAAAAACCAGACTCATCCGAGAAATACGGACGAGTTCTTGGTTGGTTGTTTATTGACGGTGCAGAGAAGTCTTTCAACGAAACCATGATTGCCTCAGGCTACGCGTGGGAGTACATGGGAGAAACCAAGATCAAGGACTTTGATCTTTTGAAACAACGCCGAGCAGTAGCTCAAACAAACAAGTAAGGAATGGAAATGAAGCACTTTATCAAGGCTCTCTTTCAGGACCTAGTTGACCAAGCTTGGACTCTTCTCGGTCTTGGTACTGCATGGGTTCTTCTCGAGGGTTCAGCCCGCGAACTAGTAGGAAACATGATTCTAATTACCCTCAGCATCTGGGTTATTACTTTTCCTATCTTCCGCTACGAAAAGCCAGAAAAGGAACCACGCGATGGCGATAAAGACGGGAACGTTTATGACGGAACCGCAGCCGAACGTAAGGCTAAAAAGGGTTAACAGTGTTCCCCTGCGGATGCTCCGAGCCTCATAGCCACGAATCTTGGATCGCAGCGCATTACGAATTAGGTCGCGTCGAAAGCGTCGAAGGTCTCAAAGACTGGCGCTCTCGGCGCGATTTTATTTGCAATTTCATGCACAAATGGGATATAGCTAAAGCTGATAAAATTAAGCCATGAAGAGGCTTTTCTCGTACATTCGGTTCTATTTCGAGCCTAATGAGAAAGAGCTAGGTAGGGAGGCCTATCTAGCAGCTAAGACCTACTACGCCCTCAGACCGCTACGCAATCCTTCAAATATGTTCCCGAGGGTTGCAGAGTACAACCGAAGACGGGAAGACTTCGTAGCTTTCCAAAGAGGATACAAAAACAACTACCGCCACAGCTACGCTATGGCAAAACTAAAGGATATGACATGGCAAAAGCACAGTTCCCACTAGACGGGAAGCTTGGAAAAGATTGGAAGATCACCAGCGAAATGGGCTGGAGAATTCACCCAGTTCAGAAGACAAAGAAGCACCACAATGGTGCAGACATCATCGGCCTAGGCAAGGGCCCGTTTTACATCGAAGCACCTTACGCAGGTAAGGTTCTCAAGGCTACTAAGTCGACCGCACCAGGTGGAGGCTTCGGAAACTACGTAGTTGTGTACCACAAGATCAATGGTAAGCACTACACAACTCTTTATGCACACATGAAGGATGGCTCGATCAAGGTTAAGCCAGGTCAGAAGATTGAAGCCGGAACAGTCCTAGGAATTATGGGCACTACTGGTATGTCTACTGGTGTCCACCTCCACTGGGAGATGTGGGCTGGAAAGACTCACGGTTGGTCAGCAGACGGCAAGGGCTTCGTCAACGCAGTTAAGTTTTTCAAGGCACTTATCGCACAAGAAGCAGAGATTGCTGCAGCACCAGCTTCTACCCCAGAAGATGCTCCCACCGCAGATGCGCCAGAGCATACTGAACAGTTTGCAGCTAAGGTGCAGGAAAAGTATGAAGCAGAAAAGGCAGCTAATAAGACTCCAGCTCCAGTAACTCCTGCCCCAGTCGCAACACCTGTTGTAAAGAAAGCACCGCTAGCTCCAGCAAAGCCAGCACTAACCGGAGAACTCAAGAAGGGTTCTAAGGGAGCAGCGGTCAAATACCTACAAACGAAGTTAGCCGTACAGGGAGATCAGCTAGGCGTATTTGGTGAAAATACCCATAAAGCAGTAGCGGCACTCCAGAAGAAGAGCGGACTCAAGTCAGACGGAATTGTTGGTCCACTGACTTGGAAAGCTCTAGGCTAACTACCCCCAACAAGAAATCCCCCTCGGTTTACGTAGCCGGGGGGATTTTCTTTTAGAACTTATTGTCCTCGTCATCACCAAAATCATCTTCATCATCTAACAACCCACGCTCGTCCATCTGCTCAAGATTAATACGGATCGCGTCTACGATGTTTTGGAAAGAAGTGTTGAGCCTAACAATATCTTTATCTCGAGCATGCATCTCAATCATCTCAGCCTTGTAAATAAGGCGAGCCATTTTCTTTTGGTCAGACTCATCTAGGTTTTTGAAGATTGGATTGTTTAGAATCATGATAATAATGTTTGACATATGGCGCTGTTTTTGAATTTTCCTCAGCTGTCGTTCTCGCATTATTATCTCTTTCTCTAGGCCTAAAAACTATTATTAGTATAGTCTTTAAACCTTGAATTTAACTAATCAAGTTTGAAGTTTAACACCATCAGATTTCCGTCTTTCCAATAAAAATAGACATTATCTGGCTTGCTATAGTTTATTTGCCCAGCTTTTACCAAGAAATCAAGCACCTCTCTTGCAGTAGTTACAGGGGTGTTTTCATTATTATCTTGTACTGACATTACCTACAATTATAGCAAATCCTCGGAATCTAAATAAGCCATATCATTAGCCAGCATTAGAAAGGTAAACTCAATCTTTGTTGTCAGATCTTCAATTTCTTGCTTTCCCCTGATTAACTTGCTATCAATGTTTTTTAGTCGATACAAAAAGTCGTCCATTTCGTTGTTTTCCTCCATTTAAGCCTCCCTTATTGACTTGATTTTGATTAGATTATAATCATAGTACCCAAAAGAAAGAAAATCAAATTGGCTCAAGAGCGAACATTTCACATAATTGAAGATTTCATGTCTCCTGAAGAGTGTGAATATTTTTTAAAAATTACGTTAGATAATGCAGGAGATGACCCAAAACCCAACTTTAGGGGATTAGGACTATTTGATAAGCCAACCTTAGATAAAGACCACTATCCATACCATTTAGATCCAGACAAGAGATTAATTAAATTAGTAGATAAGGTCCGCGAGTACTACGAAACAACTCACGAAATGTATGGAGAGTTTGTTTTTAGTCGCATCTTTGGAAATGTCATGGAGACCGGAGCCATCCTACATTCACACAAGGATGAAGACCCAGGGCCTACCGGAGAGTTTGACGGAAAGAAAAGATCTCACGTATGTAGCATTCTTTTGAATGACGACTACGAGGGCGGGGAGTTGCTTTTTGACGACCAAGGAGCTCAAGTTAAACCCAAACCCGGCAGCTTAGTTCTTTTCCCCGGTTACTACGTTTCTCACGGAGTAAATGAAATCACAAAAGGATCGCGCGTAAATCTCCTTATTTTTTTCTACGATATGCTTTCATAATATGCAAAGAATAATATGGCAAACTCACGAATGGGAGTATTCTGACCTGCCTAAAAATTTTTTAGCCACCTCTCTAACTTGGAAAAACATAAACCAAGAATGGGAATACCGCTATGTAAGTGCTGCCAACAGATCCTTGGACATTAAAAATTTTGATACTGAACTCTATAGACTCTACAGTTTTTGCTCGCCAATAACCCAAGCGGATATTTGGAGATACGTATGCCTATATAAAAACGGGGGCGTCTATGCTGATATGGATTCAATTTGTAATATGCCACTCGAATACCTTCTAGAGAAAGAGTATCAAGGAGAAGAGTTTATGGCAACGGAGAGGGATTCTAATGGTTATATAAATAATGCAAACTTTATGGTAGTAAAAAACAGCAAAATACTTAGCTCATTAATAGAGATTATCAAAGACAAATATAGAAATACCAAGTACTATCCTCTTTTCAATGAAGCTACATCAAAGGATCATTTCTGGGATCTACTAAAAACCAGTCTAGCAATTTCACCCGTTGAATATACCCAAGCCCTTGATCTATATCCCAACTCTATAAACCTCAATTTTAAAGCTGCAATTCATGACGAAATGTTTAAAAAGTCTTTTAATATGGACTATCTGATTAATTATTACGGTACAAACACGTATTATTCAGAGTTAGTGAAAATTAATAATTGGACTACACATATCCCAAGATTTGAAAAATTTCCAAGATAGTAATTTATTACTAAAGTCTTTGTCTCGGCGGCGGGACTCGAACCCGCAAGCCTTGCGACGGCTGATTTTAAGTCAGCTGCGTATACCATTCCGCCACGCCGAGTGGTCGAGACTGTGGGACTTGAACCCACGACGACCGAATTATGAGTTCGGGGCTCTAACCAGCTGAGCTAAGTCTCGTATATATTATTTAGATTTCCTCATGGAGATTCCAGCACGTTGCATTCTAACCCGCTCCGCATTTGCAGCTCGGCACAAATCGCAACGACAACCACGAGCTTTATACATTCCATACTCACCATGCTGAAGATTACGTTTTTCCATACGCTCTCTAATTGTTTTTTCTTTATGACAATCGTGACAGAGGAGCTGCATGTTTACAATTTCAGCCAAAATAATTTCTTCTTTTCTAGACCATAACCTAGTTGGATTCATTGTTTTTTTACTTGGATCAATGTGATCAAACTCTAATCGGTCCACTGACTCGCAGACCACACACTTACCACCAAGATGAATAATATATTTGTCTCGAATTCCAGTAACCCATTTAAGCTGAGAAGCGCGTTGTTTGTCTTTATCTTTGTATCCCATTAGTCAAGCTCCAAATCCTGAGTAAGCAAGGTCAAAGCCAAAACGGCCTGTTGCGGGCAAACCCCGTTTCCAGCGAGTTTCAATTCTGCAGTGCGTGACAAACCATGACCCGTAATAAATCCGTCTGGGAGCCCCATCATCCATTCCGTCAGCTTCGAGCTGAGCCTATGTGTACCATTTTTACCACTAGCTTCAGTGGGTGCAGGCGCTGGGCGTCCAGTAACTCGCTCCCAACGGCGAATAGCAGGCTCGAACTTACCCCACGAAATGTCGGTAACTTCACCACTATTAATTACAGCACGGGCAACAGTGTCAACTTGAACAATACCGTCGCGCTCATGTGGAACAGTTCCATCCTTGTGATCACGAGTAGTTGGAGTTGGTAGGTTGTTAATTACTTCAGCTTGGTCTTCTAGACGAGATTTGGGTGCACCACTTGCAACTTGTACAGAGCTAGATCCATTGGCAGAGCTAGTCCTAGGTGTTCCCAAAAGATAAGGGATATCACGAAGTGCAGGGCCGTATCCAGCACCACTCTTCTTACGATCATCTGGGTGCATAGCTCCAGCACGATCCATCACCATCGGAGTAGGCAGCTTAGCAATAGCATCTGGAACAGGTAGCCCATTTTCATAAGCCAACTGAGCCATCTGGTCACGAACCATAAGCATACGATTCTTAGCGCGTGCTACATCTTCACGAATAGCACCGCCCTCTCCCTCAATTGCCGAAGGAGTACGAAGCATTGATTCTTCAGGAATTTCGTCTAATTGCGAGGATGAATACTCGGAACCGTTCATGAGGAGCGCCCGCGGCGGAAGCTGGTACGCCTTGCCATCTTGCGTCATACCCGAGCTCGGCCAAGTCGCCGAGTACAGCACCCATGGCCCTAAGAGCTGGTTCTCCTGATTTCGCAACCATATACTCTTCTCCGAGTTCCACGTCGCTATATGCTTTTCCACTCAACAACCCTCTTACGTTTTCAATTACTACATATTTAGGAGACAAAATTCGAATCGCCTCAGCGAACTCTGACCATAGTCCTGATCGAGTTCCATCTTTTAATCCAGCGCGACCACCAGCCAGGCTGAGGTCCTGACACGGAAATCCACCACAAAGAACATCCACTGGTTCGACGGACTTCCAGTCCACCTTGGATACATCTCGATAGTTAGGGACTCCAGGGAAGTTAGCTGCTAAAACCTTTGATGGAGCATCTTCCCATTCACAGTGCCAGACAACATCTCCGTTGAATACCTGAGATACTGCCATGTCTAGGCCACCATAGCCACTAAACAAGGAACCGATTTTTAAAGTCATAAGCTATACCCTAGCAGACTACTGAAGAATAAATCCAGCAGGGTTGCGAGAGTGCTTCTTTGCCAACTTATACAAAGCAACACTTTGCTCATCTGCCGTGTCATCGTGTACTGCAAGTAACCCAATCGAACTCCACGGGACAAAGTAAAACTCCGGGTCAGCCGGAATAATCATTAGACCAAGACCACTTGCATTTTCATAAAGAACTAGCCCTTCTTTAATGTATCCGGTATAGCCTTCTTTATATTCAAACTCAACATTACGACCAACCAGACTCTCGCTCGAGATCTGGGCAGAGACTGCCTTGATGATTTCTAAGGCACGTTCATTTACGCTTTCCATGTAGATCCTTTCATTAGGTTTTCATACTACTGAATTAGTTTGCATTTTGCAACATAGTCCTATAGAGTACTTGTATGACTACAAATGACGATATCCGAGAAGCTCACTACAAAGAGCAGCTCGAAGGGGCCCAGGCTCAGGCTAAAGACATCAGTGACACTATTGCCGAAGTCTTCATCGAAAATGGTGAAATGCAGGCAGCGTTTGTCAATGACGACGCTACCTACAGCGTTGCTGACACGTATCTAGGTAAGCGGATGCCTTGGTTTAAAACAGGCGATGCCTTCTGGAACTACGTAGAAAAAGGTATGATTTTTGCAGATGAACATCTAGATTTTGATCATCCTTCACTATGGATGGTTTCCCTTTCAAAACCAAACACTCTAATGTGCCCAGCTTGTGCGTATACATATGGAATGCAACACGCTAAAGACCACCCCGGGCTATGCGATAACTGTGAAACCGATGGGCATCAAGAGTTTCAAGAGGTGCTAATTCGCGCAAATAACACTATTATTGTTGGTAATGTATGTAATGACTGTTCAGATAAGCATATTGCTTCTTTGAAGAAATTGGAGAATCAAAATGATTAACATCAACCCTCGTGCAGGAATTATGCGCGGTGCCCGCTTGTGGCCAGATCCAGACCAAATCCTTTACAGTCCATTCGAAGAGGGTGGTCAGATCTTAGGGTACGTTTTAGTTTATGGCGAAGAAGCCCCTGCAGTGTTTGACGGAACAACTTGGCATCCAATTATTGATAATGCAGATCAGTGGCAAGAAATGATGCCACTAATCGCTGAACAATATTACAAGATCGTGGAGCACGCAGAAACTAACGATGCTTATAAGCAGCTAGCAGGTTTTGTTACCGGAGCCAATTACGCAAGTTAGTTGCTTTCTTCCTCTGCTTTTATAGCTTTACGCTTTTCTTTATACTCAGCTGCAAGATTTTCTACGGTCTGGTTTTTGTAGTGCACTCGTTTAATACGATCTGGTCGAAAGCTACGGCAGTTTTCTGCACCCTTAGGCCCACCCCACACATCAACCCACTGCACACCATTGTGATTAGTTACATGGTGAATAAAGCGAAAGCGTCCACGCTCTCCAGTAATTTTTAATTCGGTACCAGGTGACACATTACGTCCATTGATCTGAATTTCTTTTAAGTAAATCCAAGAATCATTGGGCTTCGGTCCAGTACTGACTGACTTCTTTTTACGCCCCACTGCTACTCTTCCTTAGTTAACCACTCTACAACCTCAGGGTTGTCCTTGAGAAATGCTAACATACCGGCTTCGAATACACCAATAAAATGATGCTCCCAAGTTTCATAGTCATCTTTTTTATTTGGCTTTTTAATCCCATCAAAGACCATACGGATTGAGTGCATAACTTCATGTAAAAGCGTCTGTTGCTTTTTACTCACAGACATGCTTTTATCAAGAACAATCAAATTACCTTGATCTAGGGTATAGCCGTAGTTTTCCTCATTGAGCGTTCCATCTTCTTTAGGGTCGCGCTCAACTACGGTATATAGCTGTCCAGCTATCTTGATTTTCTTCGGAGTTGCCATACCAGTAAAATACCACACTTAAAACATAGTGTTTAGATACCAGTATTTATACAACACCCGTCACAACCGTGCACTGCGCGGCCACCCAAGCCCAGATTGATCTCATCTGGATCAGGGTGCCCAACACCATGCTCACAGAGTCGCTCCATAAGACCACGATCACTCCTCCAAAGCTGAGGCATATGGCGCATGTTATGGTCACTACGGTTATGCAGTGTGCAGTACTTACCACGGCAGCTTAGTTCGTCGTGGCAATAAATATATGCCTCTGTGTGCTCTAGTAGCATGCGAGTAGAACGCAAGTGCTCACTCATTATGCCACACTTCCACACCCATATACCAGTGAATAATGTCTAAAGTAAAAGCTCGTTCGTAATGGTTGTATTCAAAACCAAGCCCCCAGTGATCAGTAGTCCCTAAATAAAAATGAACCTTGTTCCCAATTGTCATTGTTAGGGTTCCAGTCCACATTTTTTCAAATTTAATAAACTTATTTTTCATTTTAGTCCTGCTTATTCTCAAACTTACATAAATGATACCCGCCCCAAACTTCGCACTTATACCAAGCTAGTTTTATACCAAATCGCTCCTGAGTCTTAAGTACCACACTAATTACAGTCATTGGATCACCGTAAATCATTTTATTTTTGTGTGCACTACACCGATTGGTGTAGCTGCCGTCTAGTTTAAATGGCACAGCTACTCTCCATTAGAATCATCCCTGAAGCGCTTTGGTGGCCAAACTTGAGTAGTTTCACCATTTTTTAATTCATAAATAGTTGTTTTGTCTTTGACAATTTCCCAAATATCACTGGCCATTTCGTTAGCCTCGGCAATATCTTCTTCTGACGGGTTGTATGCCATAGCTTCGGAGTGCCACCCCCTCATTGCATCAAGTGCTTGATCTACTGATTCGAAGTAGTGGCTGCGTTGTCCAAAGTTAGGGTAAGAAGGAGTATCACTTGCAACTACATATGAGTAGATATTTACACTAATTGTCGGCTCTACCGGACCATCTTGCCTATCCCAGACAGTGCCTAATCCAAGTTCGATGGAGACATTACCGTCGCCACTTTTAGCATGACCATCAAATTTGTGTAAATGCCAAAAAGCTTCGTCATGCAGTCGAGCAATTTCTTTTGCTTTATCAAGATCATCCTGAGAGATCATTCGGGCTCCTTTTCTTTAGAGTGGCACTCACAGCTACAAAAAATATCAGCTGAAGGTAGTTTAAGAATACATTGCTTATGATGACCAGTTAGGCACCAACCAAACTTAGACAAATTAAGAACTACCTTTTTTTAGAATCTCTAAAGCAATTAGCTCCGCGGTTCCCTCACTAAAACCAGCGTCTGTAGCTTGCTTTTTTACACCAGCTAACATCGAGATAATATCTTTAGACATTTCCAGGGCATGTAGTAAGTCGTTATTCATTGTCTTTTCCTGTCAGATATTTGATAAGGCCTTCAGGGACTTCAAGATTTTTACTTTTATAAAAATCTTTAAGGTCCGTAAGGCAATCATCATACGCACTTTCATATGTATCTTTAGGCGAAGCATATCCCATAGGGAATCCACAATCGTCACAGAGGGTCTTGTACCATCCGCCACGCACGCGAGTCCCAACGGACGGTTCGTAGACCCAACCATTACCGCCACGCATAGAGGACTTGCCGCAGATTTCGCAAGTTTTAGCGGATAGGCGCGAAGCTTCTGCAATAGCGTCATCCATCAGCTCTCCGACAACACCAACAGGCACTCCTTGAATATAGAACCGAAGAGTGCCAAACTTTTCCTTCACTTGGGCAATCTTGTAGTCAGAACATAGGTATTCCAACTTTGCATCCAGTTCTTCCAGAATTCGATACCAGCCCTTGTCGCAGCTAATCCATTTGCCATAGCTAGGGTCAATACGATCAAGTAGCTTTTTTTCTACTGGAAGCACTTCAATTTCGTCTTTCATTTTTCTCCTTAGTAGAGCTAAAGACTACAACATAAAATTAAATTACGCAACTAGTCTTCAATTGAAACAACCTTAGTGCTAAGCCACCAGCCATCTTTGCCACCAATGTAAAGTAGCTTGCCTACTTCTGGCTCACCGTTCGGGTGATCCCAGATTTCGCCTAGATTAGTTACTGTGTCCGGGATAGCTTTCATAAAGAACACCTTGAATGAATCTACTCCAGTGCCTTCACTATTAAATTTACGACAAATCCCGTGATCATCGATTTCGTAGCGAGATCCGCTCTCAGTTCTGATTATCATTTGACTTCCTATATGGTTTTAGGTCAACCCATTCGCGGATACCGTCTCCAACTTTAAAAATGTCAGTATCAGTCTCATAGCCAATTTCATCAGCCTCTAATACAGGATTAACTTCTTCCCAGCGATCAGACGTGTCTCGACGGACCAGGGCATCAATATGCCCTGACCTAATACGAGGGATTTTTGGTAACATCATTCTCCTCAATCTGCATCTGAACTTACAACACGGAAAGTCTCCCCACCGCTAGGCCGGAGTTCCTTCCAAACACTCGGGATACAAGTTTTCTCGTCGTACATCATAAAGAAGTACGCCTTATCCTTCTCATCCTTAACCGCCATAGCGAAGTTCTTTTTAGCTTCACGTTCTTCAACATGAGGGTAAGTAAAGGTCTTTTCTAATGGACCAAACATAATTGCACGATAGTCCTTGATTAGCTGCACATGTCTTGCCTCAAACTCAGCGTTTAGTCGGCTAGCAACTTCTTTTACCCAACTGTGGAACTCGTCAGGTGCTCCAGCAAACTCGGCCTCAAGAGAGCGCTCCTCCACAAGACATTCCCAGACGTGGCGTTCAGTGACACGAGTCATGTACTTGTGTAGACGCTTGTAGTCCTCATATTTAATTTTGACCATTGCACCATCAGAGACGCGGGTAACAACAAAACCTTCTGCATTCTCGCGTGCAGGCGCAGCTAACACCTCACCCCAAGTCTTGTAACTGTAGCGAGGTGCCGAATCGATAGGCAGACTCCATCCTGGCTCAAACCTACCAGTTTCGTTGTCAACAGTGCCTAGCCAGACCAACCCTTCTTTACCGCCGTAGTCAACGACGATTCGGTTCTCAGGATAGATAATTTCAAACAAATAAGTCTTGCCAGCCTCTAGAGCAATGTCTGGACGATTCTCACGCCACCAATTAGTTGCCCACAATGCTTGCTCGGAAGCAAACGAACCACGAGTTGCAATAGCTTCAGTAAAGTCAGGCGGATAGTAGAGGATTCCTAGAGAACCATCCATCTTGTCCGAGACAATAACTTCATCGTCCAAGGCAAATACAGGTGCTTGCTCTTGGTCAGAGTTAAAGAATTTAGGCATACCACGAGCGACAACGTTTCCATCGTCGTTTGTAATCATTCCACGACAGTTTAGAGTTGCCTCATCCCAAGCTTGATCCCAAGTACAAGCATCCGTGTAGTTATGGATAGCGTAGCCCTGAATCTCAGGGTGAGACTGAACTTTAATGTAGCCAGCCTCTACAGCTTTTTTGTAGGTTGCTCGGTCTACAACACTAAATAGATGGACCACTTGTTCTCTCCCTCGATAAATTTAACGCAGTCTTGCCACGAGTGCCAAAATCCACTACAAAAGTCGCACTTCTGAGGGCTTATTGGAGCTTGCATCATTACTTTTTTCCCCTACCCAGTAGGACGATATTGACTGCTAGTAGCACTAGCAAACTACTTTGAATGATGTCTATAATATTTTGTCCACTCATCTAAAAATCACCATCCGCAACCTGGAAAGTTGGAAGACCCAGCTTGCGACGCCAAAGGTCAACAACCTGATCACGGTCATCAAGAACAAACCATACGTGATACTTACCAGCGACGTGTTCCTGGAATAGCTCATATTTTACAATCCAATCAGGACGTACGTCCCCAGCTGCACGCATATAGAGCTCCGGCTCAAAGCCAAGCTCATTCCACAGCCAGTTAGTTGTCTCAGTGCGAGACTCCTCACCGCGACCAGACATGAAAATCACCTTCGTGCCAATTGAATAGAGTGAGTTCACTAGACCAGCAACCGGAAAGTTAGGCAGATCAGTGTGAACCTTATCAAACTCATAAGGACCACGACCATTCATCAATGCAATGGTTCCATCGATATCACAAAGCACGACTGATTCCATATCCTCGTGGAACTTATTTGGGTATGGTTTGATAGAGGGGGTTTCTGGCACAACCCAAGGCCTAATACCCTTTAGCTGACCAGCCATCTTGCGGATAACGTCTCCGCCAACAACTCGATCACGCTTAGAGTCACGCTCAATGCACTCTTCAATAGGGACGTTCAAAAACTCGTCTACAACAATAAACTCAGCACCAGCTAACAAAGTGACATCCTGCAGAGCCTTTACCGTTGCGCGCGCAAGATTGGTATTGTCAACGTAGATGTGAGTGATGTAGTCCTGCGCAAGAAAGGTCTTAAGCATTGCCAAGCGCAAGTGGTGTAGCAACTCCTTGCTCGCGTTGTTATACATGTTGCCCCACATCTCGTTGTAGAGCATCATAGAAAGATCATCGTTGTTCAAGCGAACAGCAGTGCCAGCAGGGTGCGTAGCCAACTGCTCTTTAACCCAAGTGCTCTTACCAGAACCCGGCAACCCACGCGGGATAACTACCTTCTTCTTCACTTTGCCTTCATCTCTTTCTTAGCTAAGTACTCTCCATACTGCATGCCCGCCATAAAACCACGCCACTCTGCTTCAGTCTCACGACGCTTGATACGCCCGAGAATCTTACGCTTAAGTTTAGTAAGCATCTGGATCAAAACCTAGCTGCTTTTCAAGTGGCTTGTTAGGGTCAGCAAGCATCACACGACCCAACTTCTCTGCGTCCTTCAACTTACGGAATGTCTTCTCTAGACGGCGCAGGTCTTCCTTGCGGTGAGCAATCTGGTCTAGGTTTACCTTCTTCAGGAAAGTTGCAGTAAAAGCTTTTGGTGCCTTCTCTGCAGCAACAAGAATACCCTCACGGAGAATGTCATTCTCGTGAGTTAGCTTGTCTGCAATCTTTTTCCACTTCTCGGCTTCAGCATTAGCCGAGCGAGCGCGGTCCCAGCCCTTATCTTCGTACGTCTCTACCTGACATGGCATTTAATATCTCCTTCCAAAGATAATCACAAGTATACGCTTTCCTAGATAAATGTCAAGTGTCCACCTATATGGACCATTAATGCCATTAGCTTTGTGGCCCCAAAGCTGCCACCCCCACTGAGTATCCCAAGCGCTATACTTCAGTGGCTTCTTCGGATACCAGCGAAATCTAATCACTGCCAAACAGCTCCCGCATACGTTTAAGCTGACGCTCTCGCACCTCAGGGGGAGTAACGTATGGCTCAATAGCGGCGTCTAGGTCCGGATGCTCTTCTCTAATCCGTTCGAATGCTCGCTCCGGAACCATGTCGCCTTCACGTACGTGCCACTCCAGATGAGCAAGAGCTTCACGAGCAGTGCTCAATCTAGCGAAGCCAACATCTTCATATTCCTCGGGATCAGTCAGTAGACATCCGCAGCATTCGATAAAGCCAGAGGAGTGTTCGTAAACATAGACATCACTATCTACACCATTCATTCTCGCGTAACTCATTAAAAACCTTCACATTCTGGACAACCAACGTTGTCTACACATTTACGGGTGTTTTGAATAATTTTTATTGCCATCTGCAGTCCATACGCCCGCTGAGCAAAAATATCTCGATCAGGAACTAGTTCGGCAGTTTCTGAAAAAAACATCAATTGCTGACTACGACGCTCCAGTTCAGCAATGAGTTTACCGCGTTCTTCGTTGGCCCCGTCATCTAACCTATCGAAGGTAAACTCGTCGAACTCATCTAATGTAAAATCACGATAAATCTTGCGATCTTCTTTCTTATTCTTTGCCATCAGATAGCTCCTCTAGACGAGACTTATCACTATGTAGAAGCCTCAGAAAGTCAGTAACACTTAGTGTAATAGAATCACGAATGTAGTTGCCAGGCTCCATCTCGATACGGCTCGAGTAGTGCAACACAAACTCTCGGATTCGATCCCGCTCATTGTATTTGCCAGTGTCCATTACGATTCGAACAGCCAACTCCTGAGCCTCCGTCATATTTTCTAAGGTAATGGTTTTTAGTTCTGGGTTCTCTGCGTCTGCCATTTTTATCCTAAGAACTCTAAGGTATTAAACAGGGGGTTTGATACTAATACAGTTTTCTTTCCGTCAGTCCACTGCTCTCCGTCATACTTATAAAGATCAGCTTTAGGACTTTGATACCAGCCTAGTTGGTAGTTAGGTTTTTCTTCTTGTTTTTCGCCAACTAATTCTGGTTCTACCGAAGCCCTAAATTTAGCTTTGCCTGGATCCATAGTTTCACCAGCATTTGGACCAGAGAGTTTATACCACTTACTAGTACCACAAGGATCACTCTTAATAGCCCACAAGCCGTCAGAGCGTTTCATCACGTATGCGATATCTCCCTCTACTTTTAGGTCAAGTAGCTTTGACAAGTTATTGTCAAAACTAGAACTTAGATCAATGCCCGAGTGGGGGGTTTTAATGTATGTAGTCATTACTTAGTCACCACCATCAAAATCAGGCTTGGCGCACTTGCACCAAGCGTACCTACTGCAGTAACACGGTAATACTTCCAAGTAGGAACAGTTACCGAAGGTTCTGCTACCTGAGCAACCACTGCCCAAGAAGTTTTATTAGTACTTGCTTCCACCTTATAGGTGACGGCTCCAGCATTCAACACATTTGTCGAAGCCTTCCAAGACACAATATACCCATTTGTTGCACGGGTCGCACTGATTCCAGAGACCTTAGTAGGAACTTCTACCGCAGTAGGAGGTGCAACAACAATAGGTGCGTTTGTTACAACTTGTCCAGACAAAAACGCTGTACTTAGAAGGTAGTTTCCATTCGCAGACTTAGCATCTACTACAACACCAGATAGTGCACCAGACCGTAGAGCACCCTCTACTTCAGCAGGCTTAGCCTTAGGATTTTTTTCTAGATACAGAGCAGCTACACCAGTCACGTGCGGAGTAGCCATAGAAGTCCCAGTCATTGTCCGAGATCCATTAGGGTCATTTAGGTTTTCAGAAACAATTAGCCCGCCTGGAGCAAAGATATCTACGCAGTTACCCCAGCTAGAGGTGTTAGTGCGGTAGTCATTCTTATTGACACTACCAACAGTAAAAGCACGAGAAGCACCGCTCGGACTATATAGACAGGCATCTGCTCCTACGTTAGAAGCTGCAACAATAGGAAGAAGTCCTGCATCATAGAGACGACCAATAGCCGAGTCAACCAACCTATCCTTGCCAATAGTAATGCTGATATTGACAACTCCGGGCGTTCCTGCTTGGTGCATAGAAAGAACTTTGTCAATTCCAGCAACTAGATTTTTAGCAGTAACTCCACCACCGCAGTTATCAGTTACTTTGATTGAAACCAGCTTTACGCCACGAGCCACGCCGAACTCAGAGCTACCAATAATGCCAGCCACGTGAGTACCGTGACCCATGCAATCAACATCACCAGAAGCACGCCCACCAAAACCAGAGTCAGAAATGTTGACGCCAGAGTCCAAAACATAGGCGGTAACCCCAGCGCCAGTGAGTGTAGGGGGGTTGTATGAGCCGTCTAGGGCACCATCAATACGATCTAGGCCCCAAGAGGTTGCCACCATAGCCGAAGCCGGTAGCACGGAGGTGACTGAAATTACAGCAGCAGCCACAGCTGCGATTACCATGTTTTTCTTCATGGCACTAAACCTACAGGGTTTTTATAAAAATGTCAAATTAATCTAAAAACTTTTTTACCATCAAAGCCAAGTCCTCAATTGACCCGTTATTTAGAATCAATTGATCAAACTCATGGTAATCATTGAGGGCATGTTCTGAGATGTGATCATTGGCTGGACCCACTCCATTACGCATAACTCGCCAAACCTGACCCCCAAGCGCCTTTACAGCCTGTGCCTCATTAGGAAATCTAACATCCGCGAAAACAACCTTAGACCCGTCGGGGATTCGGTCAATAGCCAAATCAACCCAGAAGTTCTCGCCGAACATTTCTCGGCCTACTTCAGTTCCTAGCCTCTGCATGAGCGGACGGATGTCTGGGCTAAACTCTTTGACATTGTCCCATGAGGAGGAGTCACGGATCGCACTTGTTAGGGGGACATTCCTCATGTCACCATAAGTAATGTTTGGGTTTAGACGAAGAAGTGCTTCCCTCATGGGATCAGCAAAAGAAACTTTTACATACCCACCTTGAGTAACTAAAACATCCGCAACCGTATCTTTACCAGATCTGGCCCACCCAGAGAGACCGACGGCCCGCACTCGAGGGACCAATTGATCATCTTTCAGAACCATAATAGGCAGTCCAATTGCCTTAGCTACAGTAACTTCAAGAGAAGCACCTTTAGACTTCTGCCAGCCAGGTAGGACACAAACAGCATCAACTCCCAACACATGAGGCAGATCGCGACGCATATACCAACGCCAAGGGTTATTAGGGGCCTCCGGGCTACCTGCCGACTCTAACGCTGCTTGAACAGTTGCCCCGTCGTTGTGGGCTGGATTAATTGGCTCATGGCCTAAAGCTTCTAGCTGTTTCTCTACCTCAAAAAAAGCAGGGAAATTCCAGTCTTTGTAGCCAGTCATCGGACCAGCGATGTAGATCTTCATTACTTAGTTGCCTCTAGTAGCACGATAGCGTGGGTAATTCCAGAAATATACTGCTCGTTCATATCCAACTCTTGTAGAGCATCTTTTTCATTTCTCAGAACTTCAATAATTTTATCTCGCTCATCAGCCGCGCCAAGGGCGTATCCAAAGTCAGTCGAAGTTTCAATTGCAGATGCAATTGCATCATTCAAAGTTTCCTTAGCTGCCATAGCTAGTCGGACTGTAGGGCCAATCTTAGACACGATGATGTCGTCCTTATCTTCCATTACGGGGCAACTCTCCCGTTCTTATTGAAAGAATCATACGTAATAGGCATCTTTTCCGCAAAATGACATTCCATCTTCTCCGCAACCATTTCAATCTCGCGCTGAGGGAATGACGGGAAGTGAGTGCCCTCGCGCTGAGTGCGAAGACTTAGAAAGTTCATCAAGCTACGGGCATTCATTGTCACGTACATGGAAGAGTATATGCCAACAGGTAAAACCATTCGAGCAACTTCTCGAGCAACACCAGCCTCTAAAAGTTCTTTGTATTTACCGTAAGCAATAGACATTCCTTCAGCTAATCCGCCCTCAACCAGAGAGCGTTGATCAAGACTACCCTCTTCAAAGGTGTAAGCACCTGGCTTACCAATTTGAATTAAATTACGATCCGCGCCAGGAACATAAAACACCGGGCTCAGCTCCTTGTAGCGACCCGATTCTTCGTTATAGCTTGCGATTCGGTGGCGCATGAACTCACGGAAAACAAAGATTGGCGCTTCGATATAGAAGGTAAAAGCGTTGTGCTCGAAAGGTGAACCGTGGCGATCACGCATCAGGTAGTTGATGAGGCCAGCGTCTTTTTCTAAGTCCACTATTTTTTCGTGGTTTCCGCTGACAGTAGATACACGAGCAGCCATTGCTACATCAGAGTCTTTTGCCATGGAGTTTACTAATTCTACGGTTACATCACTTCGAAACTGAATATCCATGTTTATATACTAGAGGTATTCCTCTTTGTTTTTTATCGTTTCGCCGCTATCTTCGAAATATCTTAAGTCAGAAATGTTTCCTTTACGAGCGTAGAAAAAAACTAGATTTTTTCTAATACCACTTTCTACTCTTTTAACCTCATGGATGTGTTCTACGTCACCTTTAAAATATAGAAGTTGACCCTGCCTAGGATGAATCAACACATTTTGAAGCGGAAACTCTATCTCCCCTCCAGTAAAGTCTTCACCCCAATTATTCAAATAAACTAAAGCCGAGTACTCCAACTCTTCGGGGATCCCGTCATCCCTCCAAGGAGACCCATCCAACTTGGTACTATCTGAGTGCAAAAGATTTTCAGCACCCTCTACCAGTTCTTGGTATGTGCAATTTACAAGGTCTAGTTCCAACCCGAAATGACGCTCCATCTCAGATTTAACATTCTTATAGATTTCTTCCAGCTTAGAGACGGCTTCTTCTTGAGCCTCCCTGTTGTAGTTACTTAGGGCTCTAGTCCCGTTTCCTACCGAAGCAGCTTGTACTGAAGTTTCATAACCCAAGGCACCCCTAATTCCAAATCTAGGAGTCTCCTGTAAAAGAGGGTCTAGAAGATCCATAACCACTTCACAAGTAGATTGATCAATAAAATCTTCAACTACTACTGGATCCATATTTATACCCCTGTAGACCCAAAGCCACCGCTACCACGGTCAGTCTCATCTAAACTATCAACTACAGAAAAAACCGCGGTCTCATACTTTTGAATTACCATCTGAGCAATACGGTCACCTTTGTTTACCAAGAATGGCTGATCCGAAGCATTGTAAAGAATAACCCCCACCTCACCACGATACCCAGAGTCAATCGTCCCCGGGGTATTTAATACTGTAATTCCGTGCTTAAGAGCTAGCCCACTGCGAGGGTGCACTAGGGCTACATATCCAACGGGGAGGGCTATTTTTAGACCAGTCTTAACCAGTACTCGGTCGCGCGGATATACCACACAGGCATCCGATGCCCGGAGATCAGCACCAGCATCACCAACATTGGCGTAAAAAGGCACTAATTCGGGGCTATCTACTTCTATTTGAATGTCAACCATTATTAAATCCTATCAGAGGTTCTACAGTAAAATTTTAGTATGAATAACGTAAATATCTCTAGAGTGATAGAAAAGATAGAAGCCGTAAGAAACGGTGAAAAAGCCTATGTATTTAAAAACTTGGCTCCAGCCACCCCAACATGGGATCAATTCATTGCCCACCTAGATGACGCTATTCACAACTTTCAACCTAGTCCGTCTCAGGAACCACTAGAGCAACGCATCATAAATGGAGTAATTCAACGTAGGCTGTTTTATTTAATGGTAGATGGCCCAACCCAGCACTACTACCCGGAGAGTCAAGCAGTGCATGACATTTTCAACGAAGCTTTGAATACTGAAATATCTCCAGTTAGCGCGTTTATCAATTTTATTGGTAGAGAGAAGGCCGGCGGAGCCCACACCGACAATAGAGAAACAATCTACTGGCAGTGCATCGGCGAGGCTGTTTGGCATATATATGACTCGCTAGAAGATAGATATCCTCGAGCAGAGTATGTTCTACAGCCTGGCGATGTAATTTTTGTTGCTGAAGGCGTCATACATCAAGTTAGGGCCGATCAGCCTAGAGCAGCCATAGGGTTTCAATATCGACCTAATGACCCTAGCTTTAATCGTCCAGAGCAACAAAATATATAATAGAGGTACCATGGAAGCAACTAAATCAATCTACGACATTCCCATTAAATCATGGGACGATAAAGCAGACTTTCTATCCAAGTACAAGGGCAAAGTTACTTTAATAGTTAACGTAACCGCCAATTGCGGAAATGCCCCTCAGCTAAAGCCTCTGGAAGAGATTTACCAGAAGTACAAGGACAGAGGGTTTGAGATTGCAGCTATCCCTACAAACGACTACTGCGGTCCTGGAATCACCTACGACAAGTGGGTTGACGGTATTACCTGTGCCAATGATGCAAGAATGTACGCCATCGAGACTTATGCCGTAACCTACGACTTCTCAGAGATGATTACATCGCAAGTAGATGAGTATTGGCGCAAGAAGCGAGACAACTGGCGCGACCCACACCCACTCTATGAAGCCCTCACCCCTAAAGAGTTTCCTATGGGTGGCAACTTTGAAAAGTTCTTGGTTGATAGAGAAGGAAATTTGGTAAAGAGATTCCCTAACTTTACCCTTCTTGATTACTACTACGAAAACGTCAAGAATGGTGTAATAACAATTGACGAGCACGATCACGAGCCCCTCACCGCCGAGCAAGCTTACGAGTTGATCTGCTCTGAAATTGAAAAATTACTCTAGTGGACCTGGCGGGAATTGAACCCGCGTCCAGCAAAAGTTCCATCGTTCTTCTACAAGCTTAGGCTCTACCAGCCACGGTCCTGCGGGTCCACTGCTTGATTAAAGAGCTGCTGTAGATCGCTCTTGGTTGTCCTATTTATTTGAAGCCTAGCTGCCCACCTAAGACTAGTGCTTTGCTAGGGGTTCTAACTACTTATTGCTAAGCAGCTAGAGCGAATGTTGAACGTGATTCAGCATTTATATTTTTTGCTCGATCTAAGAGTTACGAGCGTCTCTGCTTGCTTCACCGACTTCAGTTTCACTGTCGAAACCAGTCAGGCCCTTGTATTTAGTTATATGTGTTGCGCTGACCATCCTGGATTCGAACCAGGAACCTTAGAGTTAACAGCTCTCTGCTCTGCCGTTGAGCTAATGGTCAATGAGGACGCCACCTCAAGGGTGACGTCCGACCCTATTGCTAGGGATTTTTCTGCCCAGCGCTGGAACAGGGTGTGCCAAGCCACTTATAACGAATTGACGGCTAGAGGATAGTTATAAGCTACCTTCTGCATTCAGCGAGTTTGGACACCCTACATACGTAGGAGCCGCACCGCCTAATTATTATACCTTATTTACCAGAAACTAGACGACGCTTCTCCGGGTCCCAGACCTTTGGGCGCTTCTTTGAAGCCTTTCCGTTCTTGCGGTCAGTAGTTGTCTTCTGAGGAGCCGGAGCTCCGCCACCCTTGCCTTTTGCCATGATTTCCTTTCGTTGATAGTCACATCCTACATAAAAACAAATGCCCCCGCAAGCGGAGGCATTTATTTTTAAAGGACGATTAGTCTACTTTTTTGTTACGAGCTACTTCAGCCTCAGCCGAGCTTGCAAATGCAACATCAATTTCTTCGTCAGAAAGGCTACCGTCAACAACGTAAGCACGAGCTAGAGACTCGGCTACCTCCATTACACCAACGAACGCAGCTACAAGAGCAGATTGCCAGAGTTCAACTCCAGCGATAGATCCAGCGGCCAAAACACCGCTAACCTTTAGGATCACAAGAGCAATAGTGCGCTTGAAGATCTTTTTTGCGATTTCCATATTTTCTCCCAAGAGTAGGTTGATTAGACACCCTCTCCCGGCAGTTATATTTTACCACACCTATTTAGATGTGCTTGGCCTCAGGAATCCTCATACGAACAGGCATTCCTCGGCGCAACTTGCGACGCTCCTGTTCGGTAAACCCACCCCAAATCCCCTGGGTATCCTCATTTTTGAGAGCATATTCTAAACATCGAAGCTTATAGGGGCAGTCACGGCAGGTCATTTTAGCCTCACGCTCCATCGGATATGCCGACCTGTTAGGCATCAGATTTCCGTCGGGGCGTTCTTCTGGAAAAAATGCATCAGGATCACTCTCAGCACAGGGGGCTGTTCCAAACTCCTCAAAATCAGGATAGTCTGCTGGAAGAATGGATCCTAAGAACATATGTAGTTACCCTCGTTTTGCGCTGAATCCGGTCCCTTTAAAAGTGATCGGAGGTGTTCCAAATACACGTATCAGTCTACCTGGACAGTCTGGTTTAACGCAAGTCGAGCGAGTAGCTTCTTCGCTCATTCCGCGAATTTCTTTGTACGTGTGTTCGCTATTTTCAGAGCACTTGTATTCATATGTTGGCATAGTTATATCTTACAAAAGAAAAACCACCCCGAAGGGTGGTCTTCTTTAGTTGTCTTTACCGCAAGGGCAAGATCCGCCGCATTTGCAGTCGTCCATAACTCCTCCTTAAAAGTCCCAGTCATCATCAGTTGTTGATTCGTGCTTACCCATAACGTAGCTTGATCCCGACCCAGAGAAAAAGTCGTGGTTCTCGTCAGCGTTTGGCGATAGAGCTGCAAGAATTGCTGGGTTTACATCAGTCAGTTCTTTAGGGAACAGCGGATCAAAGCCTAGGTTCATCAAAGCTTTGTTCGCGTTGTAGTGCAAGAACTTCTTGACATCTTCGGTTAGACCCTTTTCATCGTAAAGATCCGCGGTGTACTTGATCTCGTTATCATAGAGTTCCATCAGCAAGTCATACGCATATGTCTTAAGTTCTTCTTGACGCTCAGGAGTGGACTCGTTGTAGGCAAGCTGGAACTTGTAGCCGATGTAGTAACCGTGAACGGCCTCATCGCGAATGATCAAACGAATCAAGTCAGCGGTGTTGGTTAGCTTTGCCCTAGAAGACCAGTACATCGGTAGGTAGAAACCAGAGTAGAACAGGAAGGACTCCAGAAGGGTGGAGGCAACCTTGCGCTTTAGTGGATCCTCACCGTTGTAGTAGCTGAGAATAATTTCAGCCTTCTTCTGGAGATAAGGGTTCTCCTCTGACCAGCGGAACACCTCGTCAATATCTGCAGTAGAGCAGAGAGTCGAGAACACACTCGAGTAACTCTTAGCGTGAACCGATTCCATGAACGCGATGTTCGTGATCACTGCCTCTTCGTGCTGGGTGCGAGCATCAGGAAGGATGCTCATAGAGCCAACTGTGCCTTGGATAGTATCCAGCATTGTCAACCCAGTAAACACTCGCATGGTAAGCAGTTTCTCCTCTGGAGTTAGAGTTCCCCATGACTGAATGTCATTAGAGATAGCAACCTTCTCTGGAAGCCAGAAGTTAGCAGTAAGGCGGTTCCAGACCTCTAGATCAATAGGGTCTTCCACCTTGTTCCAGTTAACAGGACGTGAAATCATTTCTTGCCTTTCTTATAGCATGCAGCTAACACATTGTTCCACATCAGTTCCGTCTAGCGCAAGCTGACGAATACGGATGTAGTAAATGGTCTTGATGCCCTTTTTCCATGCGTAAATCTGTGCACGGTTAACATCGCGGGTGGTTGCTGTGTCTTTGAAGAACAGGGTTAGCGATAGACCCTGGTCAACGTGCTGGGTTGCAGCGGCGTAGGTGTCAATGATCTTCTCCGGGCCGATTTCATAAGCATCGTCAAAGTACTCGAGGTTATCATCAGCCAAGAACGGAGCTGGGTAGTAAACGCGACCAAGCTTTCCTTCCTTGCGAGTTTCGATCTTTGACGCAATCGGGTGAATCGAGCTGGTTGAGTTGTTGATGTACGAAATTGAACCGGTTGGTGGCACAGCCTGAAGGTTCTGGTTGTAGATACCATAAGTCTGTACAGACTTCTTCAACTTCTTCCAGTCATCCTGAGTGGGGATCTCGATACCAGCATCTGCAAAAATCTTTGCGACCTTGTTGGTAGCAGGCTTCCACTCCTGAGTCAGATACTTCTCAAAGAACTCACCGCTAGAGTATTTTGACTCATAGAACCCGTGGAAGACTTCGTTACGCTCCTTGGCAATCTTGTTAGATGCCTTCAACGCGTGGAACAAAACGGTGTAGAAGTAGATGTTTGTGAAATCCAAACCTTCTTCTGAACCGTAGTGGATCTTCTCGCGTCCAAGATAACCGTGCAGGTTCATCTGTCCCAGACCAATTGCGTGGGCACGCTTGTTACCCTCGGCAATAGAAGGCACTGAGTCGATGTAGCTTAGATCAGAAACTGCAGTAAGAGCGCGAATCGAAGTTTCGATGGTCTGAGCAAACTTACCGCCGTCCATTACTTTGGCAATGTTCAGCGAGCCTAGGTTACAGCTAATATCGCTACCAATGATGTTATAGCCAAGATCTGCTTTATAAGTAGACGGGGTGTTTACCTGAAGAATCTCAGAGCAGAGGTTCGACATGTTGATGCGACCAGCTACAGGGTTGGAGTTGTTTACGGTATCCTCGTACATGATGTACGGATAGCCCGACTCAAACTGAAGCTCTGCAATGCGCTCGAACAAAACACGAGCCTTGATCTTGGTCTTCTTGATGCGCGCATCGTCAACCATCTCTTGATACTTCTCAGTAACCGAGATGTCGCCGAATGGAACGCCGTAAACCTTCTCAACATCGTATGGAGAGAACAGATACATGTCGTCACCACTTTTAGCAAGCTCGAGCGTTACGTCTGGAATAACAACACCAATAGAAAGGGTCTTGATGCGAATCTTCTCGTCAGCGTTCTCGCGCTTGGTGTCAAGAAACTTTAGAATGTCTGGGTGGTGGGCGTTTAGGTAAACCGCACCTGCACCTTGGCGAGCACCAAGCTGATTGGCGTAGCTGAACGAGTCTTCGAGAAGCTTCATTACAGGAATTACGCCTGAAGACTGACCCTCGATCTTTTTAATAGGAGCTCCAGCCTCGCGCAAGTTGCTGAGGTTTAGTGCGACACCGCCACCGCGCTTTGAAAGCTGCAGGGCTGAGTTGATACCGCGGGCAATCGACTCCATGTTGTCTTCGATGCGAAGCAGGAAACAGGATACGAACTCTCCGCGCTGCTTCTTACCAGCGTTCAAGAAAGTTGGAGTTGCTGGCTGGAAACGACCGGTAATGATCTCTTCTACGAGCTTCATTGCCATTTCACGGTCCCCTCGAGCAAGAGTAAGTGCGTTCATTACAACTCGGTCTTCGAAACGCTCTAGGTACCGCTCACCATCAAAAGTCTTGAGGGCATACGAGCTGAAGAACTTGTAAGCACCCATGAAAGCTTCAAAGCGATACTTGAAAGAGTATGCATACTTAAAGACATCCTTCACGTACTCCGGGTCATACTGATCTAGCACTTCCTTCTCGTAATAGTCGTTGTCAACCAAGTAGCCGAGCTTTTCCTCTAAGCTGTGGAAGAAGACAGTGTTCTGGTTTACGTGATCTAGGAAGTAGGCGCGAGCAGCTTCTTTGTCTTTGTGGAGCTGTAATTTACCATCAGCATCCCACAGATTGATCATTGCATTTAGTTCGTGGTAGCTATATTTGTTGTCCACAGCTGGCTCAGCCTCTCTTTTACTTGAATAACATCGTCTGGTGTGCCAGTTATTTCTACTCGATACAGTAATGGCGCACCAGTTTTTACTGCAACGATTTCCGCAGCTTTGCAGTAGTGGACACCAAAGTTAGTGTTACCCGTACCAACGATACCGCGGAGCAAGTTTCTATTTTGCTCAATGTTCAAAAATTTTACGACTGACTTAGGTACAGTCCTACCCTCAGCTCCCCCACCATAAGACGGGACCACTAAGACAAAGTCTTTTTCAACAACCAAGGGGGACTTGTCATCCCACTTGATCGGGATTCTTGTGTTAGAAAAACCTAGTTTCTCTACAAATCGCTTGGTGTTTTCGGACACGTTCGAAAAATAAACGATGTCAAACACATCTGCCCCTTCTATACGGTAAGGGCGTTTAGCTTATCAGGTCGAAACCCACTCCAGTGCTCTTCACCAGCAATAACAACTGGAGCTGCTTGGTATCCAAGCGCACGAACACGAGCCATAGCTGATTCATCTTGGCTAAGGTCTACAGTCTCAAACGGCACGTCATTCTTTGCTAAGAATTTCTTGGTGCTTTCACACTGAACGCATGACGGGAGAGTGTAGACAGTTACCATTTTGAACCTTCCAAGGGTGATAGATAAGCCAAATCCTGACGTCTAAACTTGAGTTAGACCCGAGAACCGGGGTTTCGTCAGGAGCTGGAATACCAGTATAAGACAATTTCTTCTGACTGATTTTAGTCCGCTGAATAGAATAACGCGTCCATGATTTCAACGCAAATCGGGCACTTGCGAAGTTTTTCCGGGTCGCGAGAAGGTACAAAAATTTTTCCACAGATGGCTTGAATTGGAGTTCCTAATACATAACCCTCGGTAACAGAAACAGATTCAGCGTAATGCGCTAGCTTCTCATTCCCGTCTTCATCAAACTCTACGGTTACGTCAGTGGACTCTAATGTTTCAGTGCTCACAGTCAAACCTTCTTTAACATAGCTAGAACTTTGCTTAGTTTAATTTTGCCTAAGTATGAAGCAACATCTTTATAGCCATACGAAACAATCACATCATCTTTGTCTACAACCAGTCCAGCTGCAAACTCAATACGTGCGTCGGACAATTTAAATGTATCAGACAAGGCACATAGCTTACCGTTTAGATCGTACTTTGCAAATCTATGTAAATAGTGACGAACTTTAACATTTTTATATCCAAAGTAGCGAGGTATATACATATACACCAGTTTGACGACGGCTTCATGAATTATTGCCAAGTAGCCCCCTTCAATGGGCCAGAGCTGACTTCCACCCCTTACGTGTCTAACCGATTCCGAAGCTTCTCGAACTTTTACTGGGCCAACGCCATCTTTGTAGACGGCAATTGGATTATAAATGTAGTCAAACTTGTCAGATTTGGTCACTGGAGCCATCCAGTTCTTTTCTACATCATAAAGAGGGCCATCTTCATATATTTTCACAAGCTTGGCTTTTAGCCCTTCGAGACGGAATCTAGCGATCCTGGGCAGAGGCACAGAGGGCTCCTTAAGCCCCGCGGTAATTTCCCAAGCCCCATCCACCCAGTACAAGCGCCCATCTTCGGCACCTCGAGTAAATATAAGCCCAGCGTCTGAAAAATCAATTTTTTCCAAGGAGCTTATTTGCCAATCAGCGCCTAAAGTACCGAGCCACATATTGCTTTTTACAGTAGGGCCGTCGGTCATTTTGGCATCAGTAGTCGTAGGATCTAAAAAATAATTACTAGACCGGAAAAGAACCTTGTAACCCTCCTCTGGAGAGTAAGCAATAGAAGGATTGAAGGCAGACCAGCGATGATCAGCGGGATCAGCAAGTCTTAGGATGCGCCAAGTCTCTCCCCCAAAATCTTCAAACCCAATTTGCTTCATTTCATAATTATAGTTTGATTTTAAAAACCCTCAAAAACACAAGATGTAGTGGTCTTCTATAGAAAAAACACTAAATGTACGCAGAATTTCAACATCTTACCACAAAATAAATGAGGTACAATAATAGTGTCTTGTATTTAGCCGAAAGCCCGCCATGAGCACCCCTGCTGGTCTTTATAACATAGTAGCCAACCAAGGCTCTACGTTTTCCCGCACTATCGTGTGGCGTGATCCAGCTAAAAAGCCAATTCTTATGGAGGGCTACAAAGCCAGAATGCAAGTCAGAAAAGCAACTGATAGTTCAACTGTAGTTTTAGAGCTAACTACCGAAAACGGCAGAATCTCTCTACACAGAACTAACGGCCAAATAACCCTTCTGGTTTCGGATGAAATCATGGCTGCAATTCCAGAAGACAAATATGTATATGACCTAGAGCTAATAGCGCCAACTAGCGATTTATATATTTACAAATTAATACAAGGCAATTTTGTAGTTAGGTCGGAGGTGACTAGGTAATGGCTGGAGACATTCCAAGCAGCATTACTACTGGGCGCTACGTTAGGCAAATCGTAGTTACCGCACCTGGTCCGCAAGGTCCGGCAGGTATTGACGGTACTCAGAACTCTGATATACCAGATTTAGTTGCATACACGCACAACCAGAACGCAACGTCTAACTCGTGGACAATCGTCCACAACCTAAACTTCTACCCCAACGTAACGGTATTCGATAGCGGGGGATCAATGGTAGAAGGCGCAGTAACTCACAGCGACGAAACAACCCTAACCATTGATTTTTCAGCCTCGATATCTGGAAAAGCTCATCTCTCATAAGGAACCTTAAATGTCACGTCAATTCCTAACGGGGCTCAATCTTAATAAGAATGAGCTTCTAAATGCAAGAATCCAAAACCTATCAACTGCACCGTCAAACCCAGTAGCGGGTCAGATATACTACAACACTAGCGACAACACCCTTCGCTACTGGAACGGCACTGCTTGGCTAACTTTGGCTCAAGGTGGCAGCGTTGACATTGCAATTGCTAACGCAATTAACGCACTAGACACCGATGATATCGAAGAAGGCAGTAGTAATCTTTATTACACCACTGCACGTGCAAAAACTGATGCCGCAGCTCTTCTAACAAGTGCAACACTAACTAACATCACCATTACTGGTAACGGCTCGGGCCTAACCATCACCGCGGAAAACGGTGTTGCAGATTCTGATACCGATGATCTTACCGAGGGCACTACCAATCTCTACTACACCGATGCACGTGTAGATAGCCACTTAAGCGGCGGAGACGGTATCACCTACTCGTCTGGTGCTATTTCAGCGGACCTAA